>Ga0208849_1000018_pt1 | contig 193639 bp, 177 predicted proteins | sample NGESurdeep072012_10_FD_184470 | JGI IMG/M metagenome (GOLD analysis project Ga0208849, IMG submission 184470) | Arctic peat soil microbial communities from Barrow, Alaska - NGEE Surface sample 53-3 deep-072012 (SPAdes) | ecosystem: Environmental > Terrestrial > Soil > Wetlands > Peat ... | reverse complement strand
GCCTGGAGTTCCGGGTCCTTATTCAGGTTAGTACCGATCTGTTGCGAGGCCTTGTCGAGAATTTCGCGGGCGGTGACCGTGTTTCCTCGGGCCTCGCTTGGATTTGGCACCTTAAAGATGCCAGTCATAAAATGCGTGATGCGGTCTGCCCGGTCCCGTTGCTGCCGAGTGTTGCGTAGTTCAATCGCTTGAGCTACGGCAAAGCCCATCAGCAACACCACTCCCGCTGCGGAAACTGAGACGCCCACACGATGACGGCGGATATATTTGCGCGTGCGATATGCGATGCCAGCCGAATGTGCAGAAACCGGCGCATTCCGCAGATAGCGATTGACGTCCGCGGCCAAGTCCAAAGGCGTTGCATAGCGCCGGTCGCGGTCCTTTTCGAGCGCCTTCAGGACGATGCAATCAAGGTCTCCGCTTACCTGTCTAACCAGCATCCGCGGTTCGTTTTGGCGCTTGTGAGCCAGTTTGGCCAACGTAACCGCGTCCTGTTTGCGGATCTTGGTGCTGGGTTTGACAGGGTCAATTTCGCGCAGTTGCCGCATTACTTCGTAAAACGGTTGCTTCTTCCACTGGCTCAGATCGAACGGCTGGTCGCCAGTGAGCAGAACGTAAAGGACCACGCCTAGCGAGTAGACATCCGTTCTTGTGTCAATGTCCGCGTTGGCATCCGCCTGCTCCGGGCTCATGTATCCCGGCGTACCGACCCAATCACCGGCGCGCGTCATCATGGTTTCATCACCGATCTGCGGCCCAGTAGCTTTGGCCAATCCAAAGTCGATGATCCGAGGCATCGGCTTGCCATCCACTTCCGTGACCAGAATGTTCGCCGGTTTTAGATCGCGGTGGATAATGGCTTTCTGATGCGCGTGCTGCACCCCTTCGCAAACTCGGATAAAGAGTTCGAGGCGCTGCCGGATCGTAAGGCGCTTGTCGTCGCAGTATTTCGTGATCGGCACGCCCGGCACGTACTCCATCACGAAATAGGGCTGGCCATCGGGCATGGCTCCGGCGTCAAAGACCTTGGCGATGGCGGGATGATCCATCATGGCGAGCGATTGCCGTTCGGCGCGGAAGCGCAGCAACAGTTCGTCATCGTACCGGCCGACTCTAATTAGCTTGAGAGCAACCTGGCGCTGCACCGGCGCGGTCTGTTCGGCGAGCCAGACTTGTCCCATGCCACCCTCGCCGAGCCGGCGAAGAAGTTTGTATGGACCGATGAATTTGGGTTCTAGAGCAGTTGCCGTTGCGCCAGTCAGCCCGAATGCCGAGCTGGCGATGGTCGGCACGAGATCCGCGTTTACGGAAGGATTGCTCAAACTTTCCGTTGCTGAGGGGTTAGGATTGAGCTCTTTCGGCAGGCCGTCTTCTTCGCTCATAGCAGCTCTAGAACGGGAATCGGCAGAAGTTTAGCATGGGCAAGACATAATGCAGGTGCGCCGCGCTGCTCAACTACTCCAAATGAGTTTGTCTCGCCGGCGCAATATCTTCCGGTTTCGGACGAGCCGTCTTGCGTCCCGAGTGACGGGCTACCCGGAAGTTATTCCGGGCCAGAAGTCGGTTTCTGGGAAGTGAACGATTGCTCCTCTTGACGAGCAATCCTGAAACTCTCCGCCAACCTTTGCCACCTTGCGTCTTCGTACAAGCATTTTTTTCGTAGTTAACGAAGTTTCTTGTGAAGGTTCAACAGGTCGTCCGCCCAGCAGCACTTAGTAACATACAGGCCGGACTCGGGTACGCTAAACCCTACCCACTTCCAGGCCACCATAGAGTTTTCCCCGGCATTTTCGTATGTAGCTTCTAAAATCCTGCGGAGCTTTGCTCCGCCTTCGCGGGCGAGGGCCCCGTTTGACTTCGCTCAGGGCAGGTCCGCGCCACATGAGCGTCCTTAACAGTGCTGGCCGCGTCGAAGTTTCAATTTGCGATGGACAATTTCTACGATTTGTTCGTGGGTCTGGTGGGGTGTGCCGCGGGCATTTACCGTCACAACTCTATCGTGGTCGCGGGCGGCAATTGCCAGGTAGGTTGCGTGAACGCGTTCGAAGAAAGCGCGGCTCTCGTGCTCGAAGCGGTTTTCATCGGGTTCGGCAGATCCCGATTTTTCGCTGCGGAGATTATTTCGTCTTTTGGCCCGATCCACGCTTGCCGCGACGTCAGAATCCATCAAGATTGTCAGGTCGGGTTGCAGATTGTTGCAGAAGATACGGTGCAATTCGAGGATGAGTTTGCTGCCTAATTGGCGTCCGCCACCCTGGTATGCTTCACTCGAATCGGTGAACCGGTCGCACAGCACGAAATGGCCGGCTTTCAAGGCAGGCTCGATCACTTCTTTTATATGTTGGGCCCGGGCGGCAAACATGAGCGCCAATTCCGCTCTGGGTGCGAGGCCGCATGTTGCGGTGTCGAGAAGCACATTGCGTATCTTTTCGCCGACGGCAGTTCCTCCCGGTTCGCGCGTGCAGGTCAACGCTATTTTGTCGGCCCGAAGCACTGCCGCGAGTTTTTGGAGTTGCGTACTCTTACCCGATCCGTCCAGCCCTTCGAAAGTGATAAATTTACCGCGCCCGGCCATGCGCCATAATAAAGCAGCCGCAGAATTGTGTGTTGGGCGAAAATAGTGGCAGGGCGAACTCCGGGAACCCGGTGCAGTTTTGCGTAGTGTCCCGACCAAAAATGTGCCCAACGTTCCAAACAGAGCCGATGATGAAGTATCCCAGTTTGGACTATTGGGGAGAGTTCTCTAAGCCGCCTTGGATGAAGTGAGTTCTTTGTATTCGAGGTTAACGCGAGAGATGAGACATGGCTGCACCACGATGCTGAGTGTCATCCTGGTCGGTGGGAAAATATATTGATTGTTGCCTTTCATCTTCGGACTGCTTCTCGGCTTGACGTTCCTTTCGGCCACGGTTTAATCCCCAGGCCCCAAAAGCAATCGCAGTTGCGACCACAGTCAATAATTGGAGGGCCTCAGTCACGACGCAACCTTTCTACTTGAATGCCCAGGATTAAGAGCGTGAAGCCGACGCCTAGCAATGCAAAGTAGCATAATCCAACTGTGCGGTTTTGGCTCAAAAATCTCATACAGGGGAGCAAATACTACAACCAAGCCTCCCGCTTCCCGTAAAGCCTCACCAACCATTTCATCCGTGTGTTTCTTCTCGGACAAGATTACCTCGGTGCGAATCAGGCCAGCTTTATACCACGATTCACGCTACGGCTGTAAGCGCCTTAGTATTCCAAGTTTTCGGAGTGAATGAGCTTAAGCATGGCATCCCGAAACAGGAAAGGATTTTGACCGTCATTAAACCGCCATGTCATTTCGTCGAGATAAGCGGGTACATGCTTCGCACTGACTTTGTGCCAGGTCCCACAATTCCGCGCTTGGGCAACAAGAAGGCCGATTCCACATTGTTCGTGCAGACATCGCCTTGCGCGTAGATTCGCTTGCTGTGGTTGGCGGTCTTATGTTTAGTGGCCGGAAAGTATATGGCTGCTATATTAAAATTCTTGTTGCCTGCCCCGGGGGGAAACTTGATAAACCGGATTCGCGTTATTGCTTCTTTCTTAATCCTGACATCCGCAGCATTCACTCAGACCACGGCACCCACAATAAAAATATCCGTGGACGCTACGGAAGCGCCGCGCAAAATCTTCCACGCCCAACTGACGATTCCAGCAACGCCAGGCACTCTTACTCTTTATTACCCGAAGTGGATACCTGGCGAACATGCGCCTGACGGTCCTGTGACGGACCTGGCTGGGCTGAAGTTCGTCGCTAACGGGCAAATTCTGAAATGGCGCCGCGACACGCTTGACGGCTGGACAATTAATGTCGAGGTTCCCGCCGGCGTCAGCGAAGTCAATGCTTCGCTCGATTTCCTTTCGCCTCCAACCATCGAGAGTGGATTTTCCGAAGGTTCATCAGCGACGGCGAAGTTGGCTATTGTCAGCTGGAACCAGCTTTTGTTGTATCCCAAGGGATGGAAGTCCGACGATCTTACCTACGAGGCGAGCATCCGGCTACCCGAGGGCTGGAAGTTCGGCACGTCATTGCCCGTCGTCGAGCGGCCGAATGAAAGCCAGCCGCAAATCACCTTCGCGCCAGTTTCTTTAGCTACTCTTGTGGATTCGCCGGTACTCACGGCTCAATATTTGAAGGTTGTGCCCCTGACGCACGACAAAGCTCCTGTCGAAATGGACATTGCCGCCGACAGCGCCGCGGCATTGGACGCGCCCCCCGAGGTCTGGGACGAATACAAGAATCTGGTGCAACAGGCGTACGCATTATTCGGCGCGCACCATTACAGGGACTACCACTTTCTATTTACCCTGAGCGATTTCGTGGCTCATTTTGGACTTGAGCATCATGAATCGGACGATAGCCGTATCGAAGAGCGCGGTCTGGTGAACTCTGACCTGCGCGAGCTTCACGCCGGTCTTTTGCCGCATGAGTATGTGCACTCGTGGAATGGAAAATACCGCCGCCCCGCTGACTTGACCACCCCCGATTACGAGCAGCCCATGCAGGACGATCTTCTGTGGGTGTACGAAGGGCTGACTTCTTACCTCGGCGACGTGCTGACCGCGCGCAGCGGTCTCTGGACGCCCGAAGATTACCGGGATGCCCTGGCGAGGATTGCGGCGAGACTCGATCACGAACCCGGCCGCACTTGGAGAAATTTGCAAGATACTGCCGACGCTGCCACGTTGCTTTACTTCGCGCAGGACGGCTGGGCTTCATGGCGAAGGAAGACGGACTTCTACGACGAGGATGTGTTGAATTGGTTGTGGGTGGACACGATTATCCGGCAGCAGACGCACGGCAAGAAGTCTATTGACGACTTCTGTCATATTTTCCACGGAGCGCCGAGCACTCCGCCGATGGTAAAAACCTATACGTTCGATGACGTTGTGAATGGCCTGAATGAAGTCGCTCCCTACGATTGGCGAAGCTTTTGGACAGAAAGGCTCACGAATCACGATCCGGGCGCGCCGATGACTGGACTTGGAAACAGCGGTTGGAAGGTGGTTTACGACCAGAACCGATCGGAACTCACACGGATTTGGGAGGATGATCATCGGGAACTCGATGCGTCCTTTTCCATTGGCCTGTTGCTAAAGGATGACGGGACCATCGTAGACACAATCGAAGGCATGCCAGCGGCGAAGGCGGGGATCGGTCCGGGGATGCGGCTTGTAGCTGTGAATGGCCGCAGTTTTTCCACGGAAAACTCAAGTTCCCCCCACGTGCTGCGGGACGCGCTGCGCGCCGCAATGGGGAGCAGGGATCCCATGGAACTTCTGGTAGAAAATGCCGACTATTACAAGACTTATCAGATTAATTACCATGGCGGCGAAAAATACCCGCATTTGGTACGCGATGAGTCCAAGCCTGATTTGCTAAGTGACATTATTAAGGGACGGTAAGGGTGGCCCTGTAAGAGGGGTACTGCTATTCCCAGGTCTGGCAACCGCGGCGAGACCCTTCGGCTGCGCTCAGGGCAGGCTCTGGGGCACCCGGCGCTCCTAAAGCCTCCGAGTTTCCGATAAACCTTCGGTTATAAAGGCGGCATAACCGTACAACCGCAGGGGACTATCATGTATCCTAGTGGAATCCCTAAGGGGGGTAGCATGTCTACTGTTCATTCCGTGCAGTTCTACGACACACATCAAGCTCTCATTGACAGGCTATGCGGGGTCGTATCTTCGGCACTTCTGGTGGGTAACTCCGTCCTCATTGTCGCTACCAAAGATCATCGGGAACTGCTGACAAAGGCCCTCCAGAGGCTTGAAGTGAACGTGCGAAACTACGCCAGAGAAGAGCGTTTCACCATGTGTGACGCCGACGAAATGCTGTCGAAATTCATGGTGAAGGGTATGCCGGATCCCAAGCTATTCCTTTCGACCGTCGGTCAATTGCTCCTGGAGGTCAAGAAAGCGGCGCGCAGCAAAGATCTGGGGCTCACGGTTTTCGGCGAGATGGTTGCTGTGCTGTGGAACAAAGGCAACAAGACTGGAGCGCTTGCCCTCGAGAGTTTGTGGAACGATTTGCTCAGCGAGCGCGCGTTCCATTTGCATTGCGCGTACCCGCGTTCGCTGTTTTCACAGGATGAACCCGGAATGTTGAATGTCTGCGAAAGCCATACACACGTCGCCGGGCTTATGAATCCCGTTACGGTGAACTAGAAGCTGGCGGGCCGCACTCCTGCTATTCTCCAAGACCTACAATTGCCGAATATGGACTGGCCGGGCCACTGGCTGTTCAGCCAATTAAACTGAACATCTCGCGACGGAATCTGCAACGATTTTCGCTTATTCAAGTAATTAATTAATCGAAGCCTCGTAAGTTGCTCATTAACATGGACGTGTCGAGGGTGCACTTGGTAGATAAATTGCGCTTGAATTACGTGCTGCTTTCTGACGGGGCGGGTTTATGGGGAGATACAAATCATGGGGTTTTGCAGCGCTTGCGCTAGGGGCGCTCGTCCCATTCTCCGCTGCGACGTCCAACCCAGGGAGCGCCGGGGCGAGACGCACGTCCGGTCACAATGCCAAGCCGTGGAAAGCGATTGAAAGCAATTCGAAATTTCTTCATATTCCACGTTCGCAAGCAAGCTGTGAATCCACGACACCCCCTGAACCGCTTACGACGCCCACTCCGGTTATTGATGGCGAGCCGGCAGACTCGGAACTCAGTGTGAGTTTTGTCATTGGCACTGACGGCCTGGTTCATAGCGCACTCCTTCTCAAGAGCATTGGGAATGCCGAGGACAGAACAGTCTTGAATGTCGTGCGCTCGTGGCGATATCGTCCCGCTCTGTGCAATGGAGTTCCCACGGAGACGGAAGCCACGGTTGACTTTTCGAGCCGCCGAAGAAGTTTTGGTCTAGAATGAGTCATCCGTCTTCGCTGATAATTCATGGCAAAGGAAAAACCAAACTCGTCCCCAAACTCGCCCAAGGACCAGCCGGGAGAAGAAAAGGGTGAAGAGCTTGTCCCGAACCCTTCGGTGGAGGATTTTTTTAACCGCATGAATTACGACATGCGACGGCCCAAACCGGGGCAGGAGGCGGTTTCCGCCGCGCTACAGGCAATTCAGCGTCTTGGAGTGCAAACGGATAGTGAAGAATCTGTCGCCGCTGAAAATGCTTCCGATGCCGCCGACGGTACGTGCAATGCGTGCGGCAATCCGAATCCCAAAGGAAACAAGTTTTGCGCCACTTGCGGTGTTCCCCTGCTGCAAACTGCCGTGCCCGAACGGCACACCTCGCCGAGAGTAAATAGTCCGGAATCCTTGGAACAGGTTCCAGGCCCACATCACTACCATCACCACTTCCATCATCATTATTTTGCCAATGAAGGTATGCCGCAAGCACCTGCGGCACAACCTCAGGGCAGGGTGGAAAACGCTGCGCCGCTCAGAGATTCAGGTCGGGGCGATTCGGGTCGAGCACGCGCGCCCCTGACTGGAGCGACGTTAAGCCGGGCGGAAGCGGCAGTCAGAAAGGTAACTCAGGATTGGGCGCTGGCCTGCAATACCACACATCTTGATGACCTCGCCGAGCTTTATGCCTCAGATGCTCTGATGCTGCGGCCCAATGTCCCTCCGGTGAGGGGGACCGCTTCGATTCGCGAATTTTTGTTTTCGGTACTGGACGCAGGTTTGGGCGAAGTGGAGCTTGATCCGTTGCGTGTGGATGTCTTTGGGGACGTGGCCTGTGAGGCGGGACGCTGCAAAATGCTGGTCCCTACGGCTACCGGCAAGCGCCGTGAGGAGCGGGGCAAGTACATGGTTGTCCTTACCAGGCAAGCGGGTGAATGGAAGATTATTGCCGACTGCTGGTCCAGCGATTTGAGTATGGCCGCGAGCGAGAGTGTCCCCGGCAAAAGTGGAGATCAAAATTTGAATCCCTTGTCGCGGCCACTGCGAAAGGGCATCTAGACTGCGCAGTGGAACTGGAAGTTAGGGAATCGTAGCAATGGTTTGGTTCGAGTAGCCGCTTTCTTCCGAACTGTTGTTCACTGATGTAGCCACGTAATAGTAGGTGGATCCCGATTGCACGGCGGTATCCGCGTAGACGGTTGACGGAGTGGGAGAGCCGGTCAGCTTTGCGTACGGTCCGCCTGATTGCACGCTTCGATAGATGTTATAACCAGCCACGGGCGAAGTGCTAGCGCTCCACGAGAGACTCACACTGTGAGCGGTGGCTTGGCTGCTTCCTGAACCCGTCAGGGTCGCGGTAGGCGAACTCGATGCATTTGTGACAAATGACAGGGTTCCCGTCGCGGCGCCTGCCGCTTGGGGAGCAAACGTTACGGAAAAGGGTAATTGCTGCCCGGCAGCGAGGGCTACGGGAAAATTAATCCCGCCGAGAGAATATCCTGATCCGGTTTCATCTACTGTGGATATCGTGACATCGCTGCTTCCGCCTATCAGAGTTCCGTTTAAGACGGCGGTTGTGCCGACTCCAACATTCCCGAAATTCAATGCTGCCGGCGAGACCGTAACCGGCGTTGTCGTACCGGAGTTTCCGTTTCCTGTAAGCGAAATGGGGAGGACGGGGTCCGTCGCGTCGCTCATGATGGAGACGTTGCCTTTTACGGCGCCATTCACTTTTGGAGAGAATTCAATGCCGAGGGTTACGCTTTCTCCGGGCGCGATCGTCATGGGAAAGGCAGGAACGTTGCCAAGACGGAAGCCCGGCCCGGCTACATTGATTCGGGAGACGATGATATTTGTCCCGTCCGTCGCCGCATTACTCACAGCAAACGAACTCGACCGGGTTCCGCCTACCGGAACCATGCCGAACTGGACTCCGGAAGCGGCCATCAAGTGACTTCCAGTAAGGGGCGTTGGCACGACTGGAGCGCCACACCCAATAAGCAAGATGGCTGAAGCCAGTAATGATCCGAGACTGTACCGTTTTGGCATAATCTGGTTCTCTCTCGGAACCCATTATCCGGAGATTGTCGTCATTGCTGTAGAGTCCGGAAAGGCATGTCCGGCGCGGGATTTGGACCGAGACTTAGGTAATGCTTCACGAGGAAGGAATGGCCGTAAAGCCGCTGCTGACCCGGGGATGCTGTCGGAATCCGCAAGAAACACGTAGGCCCAGACCTGCCCTGAGCGAAGTCGAAGGCTTGCAGCCACTAACTCCGCCAGATATTCTTCTCGCGTATGTCAACGCTGGTCGAATGCGTCCCGAATTTTTCGGAAGGGCGCGACAAATCGAAAGTTGACGCCATTGTCGAAGCCATGAAAATGGATGGCGTATACCTGCTCGATCGCGAGATGGATTCCGACCACAATCGCTGCGTGATTACTCTTGTCGGAGAACGAGAGGCCATTCAGGAAGCAGCTATCCGTGGCGTAGGTAAGGCTGCGGAGATATTGGATCTGACGCGGCACACCGGAGCGCATCCTCGTCTGGGCGCGGCGGATGTTGTTCCATTCATCCCAATTGAGGGGGTCACGTTGGAAGATTGCGTCGTGATGGCGCGTCACGCGGGTGCAGAAATCTGGCGACGTTATCAGGTTCCCGTTTACCTCTATGAGGCGGCGGCGACTTCTCCAGAGCGGCAGAATTTGGAATATATCCGCCGCGGACAGTTCGAGGGCATAAGCGCGGAAATTGCGACCAATCCCGCACGCAAGCCTGACTTCGGAGATGCGAGGCTGCATCCCACCGCGGGGGCAGTCGTCGTGGGCGCCCGCAAAGCGCTAATCGCTTACAACATCTTTCTCAATACCGCAGACGTTGAAATTGCGAAAAAAGTGGCCAAGGTAGTGCGATTTTCCAGCGGCGGATTACGCTTTGTGAAAGGAGCTGGATTTCTGGTTCGCGGGTTGGCCCAGGTTTCAATGAATCTGACGGATTTCGAGCAAACGCCGATTCATCGCGTCTTCGAACTGGTGAAGCGGGAGGCCGCGCGGCATGGCGTGGGTGTCGTCAGCAGCGAGATCGTGGGTTTGATTCCCAAGAAGGCATTGGAATCGGCGGCGGAATGGTTTTTGCAGGTCGAAAATTTCAATATGTCCATGATCCTTGAAAATCGGCTGGCCGCCGTGATGAGCGGGAAGACAGCGGTAGGGACATTTCGCGCGGGTGTAGAACCTTTCATAGAGCAGTTATCGGCTCCCACCGCAGCCCCCGGCGGCGGCAGTGCCGCAGCCGCAAGTGCAGCCATGGCCTCGGGATTGGCGACGATGGTAGCTTCGATGTCGCGCGGGAAGAAAGCCTATCTGCAATATGAGGTTGAACTGACAGAGGCCATCGCGCGACTAGCGAGGCTGCGCGACGAACTGAAAAACGCTATTGATTCCGATGCCGAGTCTTACAGCGCCGTAATGAAAGCCCGTAAGCAGGCAAAGGAAATGCAAAATGGAGACGGAATCATCAACGCCGCGCTGAAGCAAGCTACAAAGGTTCCCCTGAGTGTTGCGGAAAAAGCATCAGAAGTGATCACCATCGCCGGGAAGTTAAGGCCAATCACGAATCCGAATATGAAATCTGATCTCACGACTGCGATAGCATTGGCTCGTGCCGCAATTGACGGCGCGCTGGCCAACGTAGAAATTAATTTGGAGTCATTGAAAGACGAAGCCTTCGCGGCGGAAGTGAGAGAAAGAACGTTCGCGCTAAAGCGATGAGGACTGAGCCTTCTAACCAGCGGCGGACGCGCGGGACGCCCGTCTCTCGATTGAACATTACTAGCTGCGCTCTTCCACCGTTTCCATCGAACTTCGCTTCCTCTTGTTCGCTTGTAAGATTTTCTTCCGCAAACGAAGCGACTTCGGAGTTACTTCGACGAACTCGTCGTCGGCGATGAACTCGATCGCCTGCTCCAGATTGAGCTGGCGGAACGGAACCAACCGCACCGCGATATCAGCAGTGGACGACCGCATGTTGGTGAGCTTTTTCTCGCGCACCACGTTTACGTCCAGATCCGAGTCTTTCGCATTCTCGCCGATGATCATGCCTTCGTAAACATCAATGGTTGCGCCTACGAATAGCTCGCCGCGCTCCTGCAAATTGTAAAGAGAATAGGGCGTCGTGACCCCGGCGCGGTCCGCGACCAGCGCTCCCGTGAGGCGATGCGGAATTTCGCCCTGCCATTCCGTATATCCGTCGAACAGGGAATTCATCACGATGGTTCCGCGAGTATCGGTAAGCAATTGGCTGCGCAAGCCGATCAGTCCCCGGCTCGGCACACGAAATTCGATTCGAACGCGGCCGTAGCCGTGATTGTGCATGTTGAGAACTTCGCTCTTGCGCGAGCCGAGCTGCTCCATGACCACGCCGACAAAGGCTTCGGGGACGTCTATAGTCAAGCGCTCCACCGGTTCCATCAATCTTCCATCCACGCGCTTGGTTACAATTTCTGGCTTGCCGACCATCAATTCGTATCCTTCACGGCGCATCATCTCGATCAAGATCGAAAGCTGCAACTCTCCGCGCCCGGCCACGACGAATGAATCGGTTGTGTCAGTCTCCTGGACACGCAACGAAACGTTGGTGAGCAACTCTTTCTGAAGGCGGTCGCGCAAATTGCGGGAAGTTACATACGTCCCCTCAAGGCCGGCAAAAGGGGACGTATTCACAGTGAACAACATCTTGATTGTGGGTTCATCAATCGTGATTGGCGGCAGCGGCGATGGGTTCTCAGCATCGGTGATGGTTTCGCCGATAGTGATCCCTTCCACTCCCGCGACGGCAATAATGTCTCCGAGCGTGGTTTCCGTGATGTCTGTGCGTTTCAAACCAGAGAAAGAAAACAGTTTTGTGATTTTTGTTTTCTGCAACGAACCGTCGAGTTTGGCAATGCCGACTTCTTCGCCGGTAAACATGCGGCCATTGAAAACGCGGGCGATGGCGAGACGCCCCAAGTAGTCGCTGTAGTCGAGATTGGCGACGAGTATTTGTAATGGGCCAGCGGCATCGCCGGTCGGCGCGGGAATAGTTTGAACAATAGTCTCAAACAGCAGCTGTAGATTTTCACCTCCGCCCTTTATGTCGAGCGAAGCGGTGCCGGCCTTTGCGTTGGTGTAAAGGACCGGGAAATCCAGTTGCTCTTCTTTTGCGTCGAGATCAATGAAAAGGTCGTAAACCTCGTTCAGCACTTCCTGCGGACGCGCATCGGACCGGTCAATTTTGTTGATCACCAAAATCGGCTGAAGATGGCCCTCGAGCGCCTTGCTCAATACGTACCTCGTTTGCGGCAACGGACCTTCGCTGGCATCCACGAGAAGCATGACTCCATCCACCATCTTCAGCGCTCGCTCGACTTCGCCGCCAAAGTCGCTATGGCCGGGCGTGTCCACAATATTGATTTTGACGTCGTGGTAGAAGATGGCTGTATTTTTGGCGAGAATCGTGATCCCGCGTTCGCGCTCCAGGTCGTTCGAGTCCATGACTCGTTCAATCATGGTCTCATTCGAGCGGAACGTTCCGCTCTGCCGGAGCATGGCGTCCACTAGGGTGGTCTTGCCGTGATCCACGTGCGCGATAATCGCGATGTTGCGAATGCCTGAACTCAATGGGCTTCCTTTGTGGGAATGGGTCCTCTACCACTTTACTATGCCGGAGGGAAGGGAGGGTGTAGTTCCGCATTCAACGCGCAGTTTACTCGAGAAGGAAGATTGCATTATGGGCAGAGAACAGCGTATTTAGCGCGCAAACCGCCAAATACTACAAATACCAGCCAAAAACAGCGAATCCCCTAAATGTCGTCGTGGTCACGATCATTGCGATCGGAGTCCTTTGCGGGGCTAAGGGCTCGCCCGTCGCTATTGTGCCGGACCTCGATTTTCCCGTTCACATTGTTCAGCCTAATTCTGGTCCCGCCGCCGCCGATTTCACCTCGCAGGTTGTGGCCAACAAAATGGTGATGTTCATGAAGGCCGAAATCGTCGCCGATAGATCCTTGCATGGTAGAAGCCTCAAGGTCAGCTTTGGAATCCGAAGGAATCATCAGATCAACGCTGCCATTCACCGACGACAGTTCGATTGGAGAGTCTTGCAAGCGATCAAATTCCGCGTCCATCCGGCCATTTATAGTCGAGAGCTTTACTTGTCCGGCCAGGCCGTGGGCGGAAAGATGTCCATTGATGCAGGAAGCTTGAACGCCGCCCGTCACTCCCTGAATGTCCAAAGCTCCGTTGATCAGCTTGACTTCATCCAGATGGGCGGCCCTCGGCACCATGAGCGTGTACTCCACACTTGCAGGGTTGTCCGAGCCGTTGCTATTTAGGCGCCCGTACTTCGGATACTCGGTGCGAATGGAAATGGAATTTGCCTCTGCATCCACCACAATCCTGGCCTTATCCAAACGCTCTTTCGTCTTAGCGTATTTAACCGCATCCAGCTTCACCTCGTCGCGATCCCACGCCGTGATATGCACCGCGCCGTTGATATTTTCCAATGCAATCCTGCCGCTGGGGGACAGGGGATAGGCATGGTGAAATTCCTCGGTGAATTGGTCCGCCTTGTCGTTGGCCTGGCCGTGGGCATTGACTAATAAAGCGAAACACATACCGAGAATCGCGCCCAACCAGACGGTAAGATAACGTTTCATGGCTTTCCCCTTTGCTGACTTAGACGGGGCAGATGGAAATTGGTGAGTAGGGTGTGATGGAATAGTGATGCCTCAATGGAGCGACGGGCGTCGCCGCCCGTCAGGTCGAGCACCGCGCTCGGCTCGGACTGATGCGGTCGTCCCTACGCGGACCTAGCTTCAGCGGGTTGGGTCTTTTTCTCCGCCTCGGATATCACGTACACGATCAGAATCCCCAACTCCGGCTCAATCGGATGCCGATAACGAGGATGCGGAAAAACAAAGTAATACATCAACGGATAAGAAAGTATCAGCCAGAAAAATAGCCATGCTCCCGGTCGTTGTTTTCGGAGAGCGCGTCCCAATCCCCAGAACGCGAGAACCGATGAGGCGAGAAAAATTGAGTTCTTGAACAGAGCCAACGCGGGGTTCGCCGCCAGTCTTGGAAGCCCGCCCCAGTAATATATGAAGCGCTTGACGGATAACATTGCGAAGCGGCCATAATCCTCGCGGATGAAGGCTACCGCCTGCCGCTTGCGGTAGGTAACATAAGCAATTTCTCCCATCTCCTTGTACAAGCGCAGCTGATGAGCATTTCGCGTTGGATGCAGGTACGCCATCCATGTGCCATCGGCCCCCGGCCCATTGCCAAAGCGCAATTCGGCGCCAAAATTCGATCGAATGAAAATGAACTTCCCGAAGGTCTGATAATCACGAACGATCCAGGGAGCAACGCAAATTGCAAACACGACAGCCGACGTGAGCGCGCCGGCCAGAAAGTTCTTTTTCCGGCGAAAGCAGTGATAGCAAATCCACAGAGCTGATGCGGGCAAAAAAGCTAACAGGGAAGTATTGGTGAGTGCCGCAATGCCCCAAAGGAACCCGAACTCAAGCCACGGGACAATGCCATCTCTCTCTTCGGCCACGAGGGTCAACCAAAAAATAACCGCAAGCAGCAGCGCGGCCAGACTCGTCTCCCAAATCCAGCGCGTACACCAGAACATGACTGGCGGCAGCAGAGCCCACAGCCAAGACGTCCATCGCGCGATCGTTTCGTCGAAGCATCTTTTTCCAATGAGGAAAATCGGGATGCAAGTCAGGGCCGAAAAAATGCTGTTAATACTGAGAAGAACAATGGCCGAGGCGTTGCTGTAGACTCCGAATAATCTAAAAACTCCGGCGATGAAGAAAGGATAAAGGGGCGGCTCCCAAGCAGTTGGACCGGTCACGCCATGAAAAGGATTGCTGAATCCTTGCCCCTGCGCCAGGGCGCGGCCAATGCGGCCCATTTCGAATCCAAAACTAAAATTATCCTCGATGGTTTTGAATCTATATGTGTGTGCAATGAGGATGTACGCAAATCGCAAAATGAACGCGATTGCTACCGTCCAGAAAAGAGAATCGCGGATTTTCAGCCATGCAGCCTTGAAGCTCAAACTGTCGAGAGAAGGCATCGCAATAGTGAGTTCAGCGTGCGGCCAAGCGGTCCGTCGAAAGCAATGATTTATGCCGGATGGTTCATTTGTAGCTGATCGGCTGCAATTTGAGCAATAATCAGTTGAGCGCGTTTACGAACCTATGCCGGATTACTTGAATGTCGCTTCCGAATCTGACTTGCCGCCGGAAGGCGAAGCCAGAGAATTTTCCTGCGGAAACAAACCCATTTGTATTGCCAACGTGAATGGCGTGATCACCGCGATGGACAATATCTGCTTGCATCGCGGAGGCCCGTTAGGACAAGGAACGATCGAAGGAAACAAAATTGTGTGCCCATGGCACGGGTGGCAATGGGATCCGAAGACGGGCGAAGCGGCGCACAATCCCAACGCAAAGGTCGCGGTCTATCCGGTGAAGATTGAAAACGGCAGCGTGATGATCGAGATTTGAGCGAAATTATTTTTAAGATGGAAGTGCGAGTCCTATTTTTCGGAGCGTTGAAAGATGTTGTTCGAGGAGAATCTGACGTTCTGATTCTTCCGCCGAACGCCACATTAGAGGACTTGGTGCGGCATTACAGGGAAGTAAATCCCAGGCTCGAACAGTTTCTTTCCTCAATCGCAATTTCCGTAAACCAGGAATATGCCGGCCTTACTACAAAGTTGAAGAACGGCGACGAGGTCGCGTTGTTGCCTCCGGTAAGTGGAGGCTCACCCGCCAATTTGACGGGAATTTCTTTACCAAGGTTTGGCCCGGATCAGCATGCTTTGATCGTCCACGAAAAAATCCAAACCCAGCAGATTCTCGAAGATGTAAAAGCTCCCGCTGACGGCGCTGCCATTGTCTTTGAGGGAATTGTGCGCGACCACACTCGCGGCCGGCGCACTTTGTATCTAGAGTACGTATCCTATGAAGAGATGGCCCTCAAGCAAATGGAATCGTTGGCTGCGAGGGCACTCCGTGAGTTTAAAGTTAGGGACGTTAGAATAGTCCATCGGCTCGGCCGGCTCGTAATCGGCGAGACCAGTGTGCTGATTGTGGTTGCTTCCGAACATCGGGCAGCCGCATTCGATGCCTGCCGATGGCTGATAGACACGCTAAAGCGGACGGTACCAATCTGGAAAAAAGAACACTTTGAAGATGGCGCGGTGTGGGCGGATGGCGAACCTTTTCCCGGCGAAATTTCCAGAGGGGAAGGCACCCATTGAAAAACGCGTGCATCTAACGGCAGAGCTTGTTCAGCCAGGTATTTCAAAAGAAAACGCCGAAAGAATCCCAATCTTGATGCAACGCCTGATTGCTTTCTTTGTGCTGGCAGTCGCCCTTTGCCATGCCCAGGTGCCAAAGCCGCCTTGGGCATCGAGTCCGGGCGGGTCGCCAAAACCGGTGCCCCATGCTCCAACCGGCGTGCCAGGTAAGGCAGCTCCTGACCAAACCGCCGCCGACCCAGCTAAAGACCAAACCGATAGCACATTCAAAGTAGAAGTCGAGCTGGTGAACGTGTTTGTAACCGTCACAGATCCCCAAGGCGCGCCAATTGCCAGCCTTACGAAAGACAACTTCGATTTGCGGGAGGACGGAGAGCAGCAAAAGATATCAGTATTCTCGAAGGAGTCCGGATTACCCCTGTCCATTGTCCTGGACATTGATACGAGCTTAAGCACACGCAAGGATCTGCCCTTCGAACTGACGTCGGCGCGGCGATTCGCGCATGCGATCCTGCGCCCCGTAGATGCGCTGTCTTTATACGGATTTAATGAGATCGTCACCGAAATCGTCCCCTTTACCCCGGATCTCAGAAGCATTGATCGCGGGATCGAGCGTCTGCAACTTGGAGCGGCAACCGCTCTCTACGACGCGCTTTACCTGGGGGCGGAAGCGCTTGAGCCGCGACAGGGACGAAAAGTCATGGTCGTAATCACCGACGGCGGCGATACCATGAGCAAAGTTACTTACAAAGATGCGGTCCGGGAAGCGCAGCAGGCGGAGGCAATCGTTTACAGCATCATCGTCGTGCCAATCGAATCCAGCGCGGGCAGAGATACCGGTGGGGAACATGCGTTAATTCAGCTCTCGGAAGATACCGGTGGTAAATATTTCTACGCAATGTCAACCTCACAACTGGACGAGGCGTTCCAGAAGATAAGCGATGAGCTCCGCACACAATACCTGCTCGCTTACTATCCGTCGCAACGCATCTCAGATTCGGAATTCCGAAGAATTGAAGTTTCAGTCAATGACGGGCCTTCCAGTGCAGATTACAAAGTGCGGCACCGTACCGGGTACTACACGTCAAAGTCGCATTGATCAATATCGAAACGATGCAATCCATCAACACGGGATTGGTTGAGTACTGTAAACTCACACAAAGAAAAAAGTGATATGAATGCGTAGAGGCAGGTGTCCTCACCTGCCTTGCCGGTAGCCGCACACGACGCTTACCTGCCCGAACGAGGGCGTCATGTGCCTGTTTTGAAAGGAAGGTCGTAAACGATGAGGTTGAACTCTGTGTCAGGTCGCCAATTACAAATGACGATCATGACTGTGGCGCTGCTGCTTGGATTGGCGCCGGCAATGCTCGCTCAATCCACGATTGCCACGGGCTGCATTACGGGGACCGTTACTGACCCAAGCGGGGGAGCGGCAGGCGGCGTGGAAGTTATCCTCACCAATGGGATCACCCGCCAGAGCGTTACCTTTACGACTACAGCCACGGGACTCTATACCTCGGGTCCGCTGATTCCTGGCAGCTACATGGTAAAGCTCGACGTTAAGGGATTCGCGAGCGTTCAGTTCCCCGTAACCGTTCACGTTGGGACGACGGTATCCGGGAATATTCGCCTGCGTCCCAACGGAGACAAGAAAACCAACGAAGCCGCGCCAATCAATTTCGCTGAGGCGACCGTACAAGGCGTAGTTACATCGGAGGATTGGAGGAATCTTCCAGTCAATGGGCGAAACCTTTTAGATCTGACTCAACTCGAACCCGGGGTTCAGATACTCGACGCTGCACGGCTGGACCCAACCAAAAGCGGCTTCTTTGCGGTCTCAATCGAAGACCAGTCTCCGCGAACGACCCGATCCCTGCTCGATGGAATTGATATTACCGACGTGCGGGTGGGAAGCACCACCCAGAATATTTTGTTGAGTTCGATTCAGGAGTTCCAAGTCTCTCAGGCCGCTCTGGATATTTCTTCGCCCATGACATCCTCAGGGACGGTCAATGCAATCACACGAACCGGAAGCAACAGCTACCACGGAGGAGGGTTTTATGGTTTCCGCGATAATAAGATCGGTTTCGCTGCGTTTCCTGGCGGCCAGGACTCTTATTTCCAGCGCAACCAATTCGGTGGGAACGTCGGCGGGGCGCTGATCCAGGACAAGCTGTTCTTTTTCGTGGATGCGGAGCGCACGAAGCAGGACTCCAGGGACGTTCCCGCGCTTGATTATCCCTTCAATGGTCTTGGCGCGAGCTACAGCGCTCCATTTCGCGATAACACGTTGCTCGGACGGCTTGATTGGATCGGCCGCAATATGCGCGCTTTCTACCGGGCTACATACGACGAAGACAGTGCCGTCGGACCAGGAAACAATTACTCGCTTTTTCTTGCTCACGACAACACGCCCGGACAGGCCTTCGGAGTGGATTTCTCTCAGGGAAGTTTGACCCACAGCATTCGTCTCGGTTACATAAGATACTCAAACCATCTGGGCATGCCCAACGGGACGGGACTGTTCAATCCGTCTCCCTCCATCAGCATTCAGAATGCGAGCATTGACGCCGGACCCAATCCCTTGGCGCCCCAGTCAACCATTCAAAGCAGCAAGCAGTTCCGCTACGACGGATCAAAGATTAAGAACAATCATATTTTTCGCTTTGGAGCGTCGTTCAACCGCATTGATACGGGAGGATATGCGGCGTTGGGAAGTCTAGGACCGACGGTGACCGGCACCGCAACGTTTACCAGCGAGCAGGCGATATTAGGGAATCCCAATGCTTATGCTCCGGCGTTAGTTGCGGGCGACCCGGCCGGGGCGTTGGATAATCCTCTGAACTATCCAGTCGCCGCAATCATGATCAGCGACGGACAAAGATTTTTTACTGAGAGTTCCGCGTTCGGCTACCCGCACGGCGGACTGACTGATAACCGTCTCGAGATCTATGCCGGTGATGCATGGAAGGCCAAGCGAAATCTGACTGTAAATTATGGTTTGCATTACTTGCGCGATGGCGGTCTCACGAATTCTGATCTGCCAGGAATTGCTTTGCTTAACGGTTTTGGGCCTTCGCTGGGTAATGCGGTCCACCAGCCAAACCTCAATTTTTCTCCAGAGCTTGGAATCGCATGGGCGCCCTTCAGCGGCGAGAGAACTGTGCTCCGCGCAGGTATAGGGCTCTATTACGACAGCAATCTGGCCGGTAATATTCTGGTGGACCGTGCTTTGCGCCTACAGCAAGGCCAATACTATGCGCAACAGCCACTTTGCGGAGCTGGGGAGTATTCTGTGGCAGTTCCAAATGGCGCTGCTCTTACATCTTCTGACGGGTTAAATATTGCATCACAAATTTGCGGCCACCCATTGAGTAGCGTTGTGAACGGAGTCACGGTCGCGAAAGCCATAACGGACTTGCAGAGCACCGTTCAAGCGGCGAGCGCGGTAGTGGGTCCGAATGGATTTTATGCAGGGACCACAGGCAGCACACTTGGGTCAATGCTTTCCCCCAAATATGTCAGTCCGCGATCGTTGGAGATGAACTTTGGATTGCAGCACGAATTCGGGCGCGGCACAGTGTTGTCTATTGATTATGTTCGAAATTCTGGAACGCACTTTCTATTGGGAGTGGATCGAAACCATGTAGGCGATGCGACCAATTTCAACTTGAATAATGCGCTGGGCGCTATCAATCGCACACTTGCGGCGAACGCTCCGTCTTGCGGGCAGGTGAATGCTTCGACTTCCATCGCCGGCATCAATTGTTATCTCGGACGCGTTCGTGGCGCCAGCGTTTCAGATTTTGCGGTCAATGGACTCGACAGTTCAGGCATGTTCGCCAATCCCACGGCGGCTTTTCCGGGAGACAATCCAAACCTTGGCCAGGGAATATTCTTCGAGCCAATTGGAAACTCCCGCTATCGGGCCATAGACGTTGCAGTCCATTCCGCGATTGCCCGTCATGTGCGCGGAATTCAAACCGTGAATCTTCAGGCTGCGTATTCGTGGTCGAAGTTCCAGAGTAATGTTGCAGCGGGAGGCGGGCCGTCTGGTAATCCGGCTTCCCTACCCGACGCGGCTGATTGGGACAGTCCCAATGGTTTTTTTGGGCCGTCGGGACTGGATCGCACGCACCAGTTTACCTTTGGTCCGGTTCTCGGGCTGCGGCACGGTTTTCTGCTCAGCATACTAGGGCACCTTGACTCGCCGTTACCGCTGACCGTATTTCTTCCGCAACTCAATGGCGGAGGCGTACCCGGCGAAATTTTCCGAAGTGACGCAACTGGAGATGGCAGGGTCGGAGACATTGTCCCCGGATCAAGTATCGGCGGTTTTAAAGGTGGCGCATCGGCCACCAATCTCGATGCGTTCATCAACAGTTACAACACCAACAGTGCGGGTCATCTGACTCCTGCTGGAGGCGTGCTGGTCACGAACGGTCTTTTTACTCAATCACAATTGCTACAGCTGGGAGCAGTTACTCCAGCGCTGGCAAACGTTCCCGCGAACGCTCCGACTGGCCCATCAGCAAACTCGGAACCGGCATGGCTAAAAACCGTGGATGTAAGACTGTCCTGGCCGTATGTATTTAAAGAGCGTTTCACCATTGAGCCGAGCGTCTCCGCCTTTAACGTCTTCAATTCCGCAAATTTTGATAGCTCAATGAACCCATCTGGCGGCATTCTGCAACCTGCGACGGCATTTCCAACAAACGGGAGCTTGGGTTTGGGATGCGGCACTGCTTCATCATGCCAATCCGCGAATAGGGTCGGCTCTGGTTCCGGGGTATTCTCACTGGGATCTGCAAGACAAATCGAATTCGGGGTTAGGCTCACATTTTGAAAGCCTGATTTGCGCGCGATGTCGGGTTAAACTAAGGCTTCCGCCCATCTGCGTGTAAAATGCGGGTATGTCATTTCAGGGTGCCCAAGGCCCTTCGCGAAAGGGTAAGTCACCGCCTCCGGATGAAACGTCGGAAGAGGCCGCATACCTGAAATGGCTCGGCGAAAAACAGAAACCGGTGTGCATTAAGCTGGCGGATGGTGAGATGGTTCGCGGCTGGATTGAGTATTATGACCGCAACATGGTCCGGCTGACCCGCGAGACCCAACCGAATCTTTTCATATTCAAGCACGAAATCATGTACATCGTGGAAGACAATGGTAAGCGCGGTAATTCCTGATCTCCTTCGGCTCTCGAAAGGCTGCGCACAAATTCTTGTCGAATCATCCGAACAACAACAATTTTGCTTTCAAGGCGGCGGAAATTGCCCGCGAAGCGGGAGCGTTGCTCATGGATTATTTCCGCCAGCGCGTCGCCGTGGAATATAAGGGCGAAGCCGATCTTGTAACTGTCGCAGATAGGGCGTCAGAAACTCTGATTCGCGACCGGATCCGCAGTGAGTGGCCGACGCATGACATCCTCGGCGAAGAAGGCGGACTGGTGGATACGGGCAGCGATTATCGTTGGTATGTAGACCCTCTGGATGGGACGACGAATTTCGCGCATGGATTCCCGGTATTCTGCGTTTCGATGGGATTAGATCACAAGGGCAAACGAATCGCAGGAGTTGTTTACGATCCCACGCGTGATGAGATGTTTGCCGCGGAATCAGGAAGCGGAGCATTTCTGAACGACCAGCAAATGCACGTCTCCAAAATTGCGAACCTGAACGAAAGCCTTATCGCGACCGGCTTTCCCAGCCATAAGCGCCATAAAAATCCAAACATCTTCTTTTATCACCAGATCACGTTGCGGACTCATGGCGTGCGCCGCGCCGGTTCAGCCGCATTGGATCTTTGCTCAGTTGCGGCAGGCCGCTTCGAAGGCTTCTGGGAGTTTAATTTGAATGCATGGGATACGGCAGCGGGAGTCCTCATCGTGGAAGAGGCCGGAGGGAAGGTAACCGACTTCAAAGGAAATCCTTTTCAACTGAACAGCCGTGAAACTGTAGCTTCGAATAACCTCGTGCATCAGGCACTGCTCAGTGAATTCGAGCAGGTATTCTCCGGCCGCGGCCTCGAACCGTTACCGGATGTCCAGGCATTCAAGCAATGATCGGAAAGAACAAAGAACAATGATGGGAAAGCCAGACGCTTGCATGTTTTGATCTCTTACTCTCTAAACATTGTCATCCCGACCGCAGCGAAGCGGAGTGGAGGGACCTGCTGCTAGCTTTTCCCTCATCTACAACCACTCTGATACCGTCGTTCACCTATTATTGACCACATGCCCAGGAAACCCTCCGCCACCGTCCCGACGACCCCGCTCCGCAAATCCTCGAAGAACTACTGCTTCGCGTGCGGAAAAGATAACCTCCAGGGAATGCACCTGAAGTTCGTCTATGACAATGATCGCAAATGCTTCACGTGCCGATTCCGTCTTAGCAAGCGCTACACTGGACCGCCCGGATATTGCCATGGCGGCATCATCGCTACCATCCTTGATGATGCAATGGGCAAACTGAACAAGCTGAGGCAGGTGACCGCCGTGACCGCCCAAATGAAAATAGATTATTTGCGGCCGGTTCCGCTGAATAAGCCTCTGCGAGTGGATTCACGAGAGCTTCGAGTTCGGGGGCGGCGACATTTTCACATGGCGGAAATAATGAATGAAGATGAAAAAGTGCTGGCGCGCAGCCGGGGCGTGTTTGTTGCGATTGATCCTAAGCGACTGGCAAAGTGAAGTAAAAAACTGAGCCGTGCCCGGGTTGGCTGGTCACACCGATTTGGCCGTGATGCGCTTCAATGATCGCTTTGGCGATGGCCAGGCCCATGCCCGTTCCCTGAACTTGCAAACGTTGATTGCGTCCACGATAGAATTTTTCGAAGATGAGCGACTGCTCCATGTCCTCGATCCCGGGCCCCCGATCGGCGACGCTAATCATTAACATGCCGTTCTGTACTTCTCCAGTGAGATGAATTGGGCTTTGCGGTGGAGAATATTTCGCTGCGTTCTCCAATAGTTGCGTCAAGACTTCGGCGATGCGGGCAACATCCATTTGAATTGCCGGTAACTTGTCAAGACGAACCTCGACGGGATGCTGTGATAATGCGGGTTTGGATTTTTCCAGTGCGCTAGCCACCACTTCCTGCATTTCATGACTTGCCATTTCGAGTTCAACTTTGTGAGCCTCCAGTTGCGCCATTTCCGCGGCTTCGCCCACCAGTCGGTTCAGGCGATCGCTTTCCTCGTTGATTACGGTGAGCAGTTCGATACGCTGGGAATCATCCAGTGCTGAACTTGAAAGCATGGAAGTCACCGACGCTTTTATCGAAGTAAGAGGCGTGCGAAAAGCGTGAGTAACGGAATCGAGCAGCACAGACCGCAGTTGTTCGCTTGCCCGGGCGGCTTCTGAGCGGCTCAGTCTTTCCATTGCACCGGCGCGCTCGATCGAAATCGCGATAAGACTTCCCATCGCGTCCAAGGTCTCACGGGAAAGCGCCGCACCGGAAACCCCGAGGCTGCCAACGACTCGCACTCCCATTCGAAGGGGCACGAAAGAGATCTGTTTGTGAGGCTCCAGTCTTGCTTCTCCTCGTGCGGCGATGAGCTGAAGGTCATAAAGTTCCAGACCATCAATAGTTGATCCGGAACGGTAAACGTCGGTTCGATTGGGCAGCCAGATCGCTGCCGATCTCACCGCGAAGGAATCCACGATGTACCGGGGGATCGCATTAAGTAACTCCGCCATATTGTCCGTCGAGAGCAGCTGTTGGCTGAAACTGTAGAGCCTTTCAACCTCACGCCTGCGATCGTTGGCATTGCTGGTTTCGCGGCGGGCTCGCTCGGACAATTCGCTGGCGATGACTGCTGTGGCTAGAAAGGCGAATAAAGCGACCCAGTTTTGCGGATCTTGTATGGTGAACGTGCCGATGGGAGGCAGGAAGTAATAGTTAAACGCCAACGCGGCGATGAAGGACGTGAATACAGCACAGCGCAATCCCCAGTTCGCCGATATCACGAGCACAGCGAGCAGAAAAGTCAACGCCACCGTCGTGGGATTGACATGAAGGATTTTTCTGTAGGCTCCAGTGATGATTAGCAGCACGGCCGCGGAGGCGGCATAGCGCAAAATCGGGCGAATGGTGTCCGGTTTCACGCGGCGATTGTATCTGACATTCGACAATTGCAGTCTGCTAAACGACAATATCCGCCATGTCGAAGACTCCCGAGCAATGGCTCGAGCAAACCTCGCCAACCCAACCGGCTGGCAAGTTCAAGCTCTTCCTTGGTTACGCGCCGGGAGTTGGAAAGACCTTCAGCATGTTGAGCGAAGGAGTCCGCCGCCACAGCCGGGGAGAGGATCTGGTAATCGGCGTAGTGGAAACGCATGGCCGCAAAGCTACGGCTGAACTCGCGGCGCAGATTGAAGTTGTACCGCGCAAGAAGCTGGAATACAAAGGTGCGCTTTTTGAGGAAATGGACGTAGACGCAATCCTCGCTCGCAAGCCGAAAGTTGTTCTGGTTGACGAATTAGCGCACACCAATGTGGAAGGCAGCAAACATCACAAGCGTTACGAAGACGTTTACGAAATTCTGGACGCGGGCATAGATGTGCTCTCCACTATGAATATCCAACACCTCGAGAGCGTCACGCCGACAGTACAGGGAATTACCGGCATCCAGGTGCGCGAAACCATTCCAGACTGGGTTCTTAAGCGCGTTGACGAAGTCGTAATGTCTGATCTCACTCCAGAAGCGCTGCAAAACCGCATGCGCCGCGGAGATATTTATCCGCTCGAAAGAGTGGAACGCGCACTGGGAAACTTTTTTCGAGAAGGGAATCTGATCGCGTTGCGAGAGCTCGCCCTGCGGCAGGTGGCGCACGCCGTGGATCGAAGCCTTGAATCCTATCGAGCGAGGCAAGACGAAAAATCAGGGGTCGCGGTTCGGGAACGAATTGCGGTTTGCATCAGCTCCAATCCTTCCGCGCAGTATTTGATTGCTCGTGGCGCGCGCATGGCGCAAGCAATGGATGGAGAACTCTACATCGTTTATGTGGATATGGGGCAGGACGCAAGCGAAAGAAATCAGAAATCGCTGGCTGCAAACATTCAGTTCTCAGAAAATGTGGGAGCGCAAATCGTCAAACTTAGGGGAAAAACAGTGGCGGCAGTAGTTGCCGAGTTCGTCCGCGAGAAACACATTACGCAAGTGGTCTTCGGACGTTCCGCCACCAGCGGACTGAAAAGATATTTATACTTTTCCGCCATTCACAAATTTCTTCGCGATGCGCCGCCAGTGGATGTTCACATCGTAACCCAGGAACCTCGCTGATGGTCGAGCGGCGGCGCATTCTGGTTGTAGATGACGAACCGCAAATCACGCGCGTGCTTCGTACCAGCTTGTCCAGTCAGGGTTACGATCTGCGAGTTGCCAACGATGGAGAAACTGCACTCGAAATTATGAAAGATTGGGTGCCCGACTTGGTGATCACCGATCTATCCATGCCGAACATGGATGGTCTGGAGCTGTGCCGCCGACTGCGTTCTGCAAGTCAGATTCCCATCATTGTATTGTCGGTGCGTGGCGAGGAACGAACGAAAGTGAAAGCCCTGGATGCCGGGGCTGACGATTATGTAACGAAACCTTTCGGCATCGAAGAACTCCTGGCGCGGGTTCGGGCGAATCTGCGCCGGATTCCGGAAACCACCGACAATGCTCCCGCAATTATTGACATAGGTGAATTTCATATTGATATAGGGGCTAGAAAAGTTGTCGTCAATCAACGAGAGATTCACTTGACTCCCAAGGAATTTGATCTGCTCATATATCTTGCACAACACGCCGGAAAAGTGATCACTCACCGGGCGCTTCTCAGCGCTGTATGGGGCGGCAACAATACGGAGCAGGTCGAATATCTGCGCGTGTTTGTTGGTCAATTACGCAAGAAGTTGGAGCCGGAAAGCGCATCTCCGAGGTACATCATCACGGAACCCTGGGTCGGCTACCGTTTCGAGCCGGGCCAATCCTGAACCACGAAGCCCAACAGTAGAGACGCAGCTTGCCGCGTCTGCTTTTTCCAACATGTAATCGAATCCCAGCAAAGACGTTGCAAGCAACGTTTCTACGGGTATGCGTCGTGCGGTGATGCCGTTTGCGGACCGATCTCGGTCCATTACTTACAAATTCTTTATGAACAACTTAGCCGCTTCTTATGGCTAACCATGTTCAATCAGTGAGTGAGAGTTGAGCGGACATGGTAATCAAAATCATTTTCGCCGCTATAGCGTTCTTCGCAGTGTCATTCCTCACTCGATTTCTGGTTGCGTTGCTGAAGGAATCCGCACTGGCGAATCGCCGAAAAAGCACGAGACACGCTGCGATCAGCTTGCGGAGGAGATCGCGGGATCGGGCGCGGAAATTGGCGCGATTTGAGGTATTGGAAGGGAATGAAATTCGGCGGATTCTCACGTCGTAGCAGGCGGCAATAGAGGGTAGGCGCTTAATGAGGTTTATTTATGAAGGATTTAATTTTCATTCTTTTGACGGTTTTCTTTTTCGCACTCTCGCTGGCGTATGTCTATGCCTGCGAGCGATTGCGCTGAGGTGGTTTATGGACATTGAATCACTCGTCATGCTGGTGATTTGCGTGTTGATGATGGTGTATCTCATGTACGCCTTATTGAAGCCGGAGAAGTTTTGACATGACGGTAAATGGCTGGTTCCAAATTCTTCTTTTTCTTGCGCTGATATTCGCCGTCACGAAACCGATGGGCGTTTTCATGGCCCGTGTATTCAACCGCGAGCATACATTTCTTGACCCGCTGGCCCGCCCACTCGAACGGCTGTTATATCGCTTGACCGGCGTGGATGAGAACCACGAAATGCGCTGGACCGAATATTGTGGCGCGATGCTTATGTACAGCGGCGTTTCCATGGCGCTTTTATATGGGATCGAACGCCTTCAGCAATGGATGCCGTGGAATCCGCAAAAATTCCCTGCGGTGGACCCGACGCTTGCCTTCAACACGGCTGCATCGTTCACAACCAACACGAACTGGCAGAACTACGCAGGTGAGACGACCATGAGTTATCTCACCCAGATGGCGGGTTTGGCCTATCACAATTTTGCGTCCGCAGCCGTCGGCATATCTCTGGCAATTGCTTTTATTCGAGGCATAGCCCGGCGCGAAAAGGAAACCATTGGCAACTTCTGGGTGGACATGACCCGCACAACGTTGTGGGTGTTGCTGCCCAGTTGCATCGTTTACGCCTTGATTCTGGTTTCCCAGGGAGTTGTGCAGAATCTGAAACCTTATGACAGCGTGAAGCTCGTCGAAGCTCAGCAAGTACAGCGAGTCGGCGCGGATGGTAAGCCCCTCGTAGATCAGGCTGGCAAGCCCCTGATGGACGCCGTCACCACGCAAACCATCGCGCAAGGGCCGGTTGCTTCGCAGGAAGCGATCAAGATGCTGGGCACAAACGGCGGCGGTTTCTTCAATGCCAATAGCGCTCATCCTTTCGAGAATCCCACGCCGCTGAGCAATTACTTGCAGATGCTTTCGATTTTCATCATTCCAGCGGGGCTGACATATACCCTGGGCCGGATGACAGGTTCTACCCGCCACGGCTGGGCAGTTTGGAGCGCGATGGCAGTCCTTTTTCTTGCTGGCGTGACCACCGCATACTGGGCGGAATCGCACGGCAATCCGTTGCTGAAGGGGGTTGATCAGAAGGCCAGCCTGACGCAGCCGGGCGGCAACATGGAGGGCAAAGAAGTCCGCTTCGGCATTGCTGATTCGGCTTTATTCGCGACGGTCACGACCGACGCCAGTTGCGGCGCCATCAATAGCTGGCACGATTCGTTCACTCCATTGGGCGGCATGGTTCCTCTCGCGAACATCATGCTCAGCGAGACTGTGTTTGGCGGCGTGGGCGCTGGACTGTACGGAATTCTCATCTATGTTGTTCTGTCAGTTTTTATCGCCGGACTCATGGTCGGTCGCACGCCGGAATATCTGGGGAAGAAAATCGAAGCCTATGACGTGAAGATGGCGATGCTGGTCACGCTGGTCTTTCCGCTCATCATTCTGGTCCTCACCGGTATCTCGTCAGTCAAAGGTTTCGGCACCTCCAGTATCAGCAACGCCGGCCCGCACGGCCTTACGCAGATGCTGTACGCCTTCACTTCCATGGCGGGCAACAACGGTTCAGCGTTTGGCGGATTGAATGGCAACACTCCCTGGTACAACCTCGCGGGTGCGGTCACCATGTTGGTGGGACGTTTTTTCATGATCATCCCGATGCTGGCAATCGCGGGGAACCTGGCGAAGAAGAAATTTATTCCTCCATCGCTCGGTACGTTCCCAGTAACCACGCCGCTGTTTAGTGGCTTGTTAGTGGGAGTAATTCTTATCGTGGGCGCACTGACATTTTTCCCGGCCTTGAGTTTGGGGCCAATACTCGAGCACCTTTTGATGTCGGCTGGAAAGACTTTCTGAGGGCCTAATGGCAGAGAAAAAAGCAAAAGCGATATGGGATATGAAGATCGTGCGGGGCGCGATCCTCGACTCGTTCCTCAAGTTGGAGCCGCGACATATGATGGGCAATCCCGTCATGTTTGTGGTTGAGGTCGGAAGCGTTGTGACCACGGCCCTCCTGTTCCGGTCGAGCTCTGCGTTCGGATTCAATCTCCAGATCACTCTCTGGCTGTGGTTTACGGTGCTATTCGCCAACTTCGCAGAAGCGATGGCGGAAGGCCGCGGCAAAGCTCAGGCCGATGCGCTGCGCAAAGCACGAGCCGAAACGATCGCCAATCGCGTATCGCCGGGCGGGAAGATCGAACAGGTTGCCAGCGCCAAACTGCGCTCCGGCGACGTGGTGATGGTATCTGCGACAGAGTTCATCCCCGGCGATGGCGAAATTGTAGAAGGCGTGGCCTCGGTAGATGAGTCCGCCATCACCGGAGAGTCCGCACCCGTAATTCGCGAAGCTGGAGGAGACCGTTCGGCTGTGACCGGCGGCACTCGCGTTCTCTCCGATTGGTTGAAGATCAAAATCACGTCGAATCCGGGCGAGACTTTTCTCGACCGCATGATTGCCCTGGTAGAAGGAGCCGAGCGTCAAAAGACTCCCAACGAAATCGCGCTGAATATTTTGCTGGCGGGATTGACGATAATTTTTCTTCTCGCCGTCGTAACGTTGCAACCGTTCGCGATTTACTCAGGTTCACCGCAGACAGTGTTTGTTTTGGTGTCACTGCTGGTCTGTCTGATTCCCACCACCATCGGTGGCCTGCTTTCGGCAATAGGAATTGCAGGCATGGACCGCCTGGTGCAGCACAATGTGCTCGCGATGTCCGGACGAGCGGTCGAAGCCGCGGGCGACGTGAACACGCTCTTGCTGGATAAGACGGGAACAATCACGCTCGGCAACCGGCAAGCGTCCGAATTTATAGCGGCCACTGGAATCACGGAGGCGCAGATGGCCGATGCCGCCCAACTTTCCTCGTTGGCCGACGAAACTCCCGAAGGCCGTTCAATTGTCGTATTAGCCAAAGAGCGCTACGCGCTTCGTGGCAGAGAACTGGCTTCGCAGGAAGCAGTGTTCGTGCCATTCACCGCGCAAACTCGCATGTCCGGCGTGAATCTCGACGGGCGCGAAATTCGCAAAGGCGCAGTGGATGCCATCACTAAATATTTGCAGGGATTTGGAACGGTCCTGCCAAAAGAGGTTCAGGCAAGCGTTGAGATGATCGCCCGCTCCGGAGGCACACCTCTGGTGGTGGCGGAAAATCGGCGTGCGCTGGGAGTGATTCACCTTAAAGATATTGTCAAAGGTGGCATGAAAGATCGCTTCGATCAGCTGCGTGCCATGGGCATTAAGACAGTCATGATTACCGGCGACAATCCACTCACCGCGGCAGCGATTGCGCGGGAAGCGGGCGTGGATGATTTTCTAGCGGAAGCCACTCCTAAAGAAAAGATGGACCTCATCCGCCGCGAACAGGCCGAGGGCAAGCTGGTCGCGATGGCGGGAGATGGCACCAACGACGCGCCCGCTCTAGCTCAGGCTGACGTCGGAGTGGCGATGAACACTGGAACCCAGGCCGCAAAAGAGGCCGGCAACATGGTGGATCTCGATTCCAATCCGACGAAGCTCATCGAGATCGTCGAAATTGGAAAACAGTTGCTGATGACTCGCGGCGCACTTACAACTTTTTCCATTTCGAACGATGTGGCAAAATATTTTGCGATTATTCCTGCCATGTTCGCCGGAACATTTCCCGTGCTGAATGCTTTAAACATTATGCGGTTGCAGACGCCGCGGTCGGCTGTGCTGTCGGCAGTCATCTTTAATGCACTCATTATTGTTGCTTTGATTCCATTGGCGCTGCGAGGAGTGAAGTACCGTCCGATGGGAGCCGCTGCCTTGTTGCGCCGCAATCTCTGGATATACGGCATTGGTGGAATCATCGTTCCTTTTGCCGGAATCAAGCTGATTGACATGCTGATCACCCGCGTGGGAATGGCATAGGAAAATTTCATGAAAAAGAACTTCATAATCTCTATCTTGATGACGGTTGTCGCCACCGTTTTGCTGGGACTCTTGTACCCGCTGCTTGTGACTGGATTGGCTCAGGTATTTTTCAAAGACAAAGCCAACGGCCAATTGATCACGAAGAACGGCGACGTTATAGGCTCGCGAATCATAGGTCAAGCTTTTATAGGTCCGGGCTATTTCCATTCCCGCCCGTCTGCGGCTGGTAATGGATACGACGCCGCCAATTCCGGAGGGTCAAACTATGGTCCTACCAATCAAAGATTGATGGACCGAGTTCAGACCAGCGTCGCGGACCTGCAAAAAGAAAATCCGGGAACACCTATACCGATTGACTTGGTGACGACCTCCGCGTCAGGACTAGACCCCGATATCACGCCAGCAGCGGCGGACTTCCAAGTACCCCGGATTGCCATGGTCCGCCGGCTCTCGCAGGCTCAAGTAAGGCAGTTGATTCAACAACATACATCTGGAAGGCAACTTGGTTTCATGGGTGAACCGCGAATCAGCGTACTCGAATTGAATCTTGCCTTGGACTCTCAAACGCCTTGATTCGTTCGATTTTGTGATGATGTGCATCTAAACTTTGAATAGCTACTGCCCGAGAGTACCATTGACACCTCTTACGGGCCTCTCTACTATCGAACCATGATGTCGGCTTTCTATACCTGCTGCCAGTGTTGTTGCTGTTGTTGTATGTGTGCGTCCACTGGCGCGGGGAGGCTGCTGACCTAAGAATTTTCTAGTATCGGCAAAATCGAAACCCATCGCCAGTCTGGTTCCTGGCGGTGGGTTTTTACTTTTTATGACAAATGCAATCACAGAAACGAAAGCGCAAAAGGCTGAACGGCTCAAGCGGGAGATGAATCCGTGGGCCGGCCTGGATGAAATTCGCCGCTTCGCGCGCGAAGGCTTCAACTCCATCACTCCGGAATGGATTGGAACCTATTTCCGCTGGTGGGGAGTTTATACGCAGGGCGATGGCGCAGGCGTTCTCGGCGGCAAAGGCGGGACGGGGAACGCGCTCCCTTATTTCATGGTCCGCATCCGGATTCCAAACGGACTGCTTACATCTCATCAGCTCCGAACCATTGCGAACGTCGCCGAACGCCATGCGCGTGGCATAGCTGACATCACGGTCCGGCAGAATTTCCAATTGCACTGGGTGACGATTGAATCATTGCCGGAGGTGCTCGAAGCCCTATGGGCGTGCGGCTTGAACACGCTTGGCGCTTGCGGAGACGTTACCCGCAATATCACCGGGTGCCCGCTCGCGGGCGTGGATGCTCACGAAATCTGCGATGCCTCGCCGCTGGCACTCGAAGCCGACAAATTTTTTGCCGGGAATGAAGAGTTCTACAATCTACCGCGCAAATTCAAAATCAGCATCAGCGGCTGCCCGGTTTGGTGCGAGTATCCGGAAATAAATGACATCGGATTAACAGGTGTTCGCCGGGGAGTTGGCGAGGCCACGGAAAATGGATTCGCATTAAGGGTGGGCGGAGGTCTTTCAACCCAACCCCATCTCGGTGTTCCGCTGAATGCGTTTGTGCGATGGGAGCAGGTCATGCCGGTCCTCAAAGGAATCGCTGGAATTTTTCGCGACAGCAGCGACCTTCGCGAGAACCGCGAAAGAGCGCGATTGAAGTTCCTCTTCTTGCGGCACGGATGGACCGCGGAGAGTTTTCAACAAGAACTCGAACGCCACATCGGCTTCCGGCTTGATCCTGCGGTTCCACAGAAGGCACCCGACGATGTTTATCGCGACCACGTTGGCATTCATCAGCAGAAACAGCCGGGATATTCCTATGTTGGCGCAGCGGTCTTGCGCGGCAGAGTTAACGCAGAGCAGCTGAAGACCGCCGCCGATCTCGCCGAACGCTATGCCGATGGCCATCTCCGCACCACCAACATGCAGAACCTGGTCGTCGTAAACGTACCTCATGAAAACACGCAAGCGCTGGCAAGTGGACTGGACGCCATCGGATTCCCGGTCGCCGCCTCAACATTCTGGCGTGGCGCGATCGCGTGCAGCGGAACCGAATTTTGCAAACTCGCCATTACTGAGACGAAAGGTTTTTCCCGATGGCTGGTTGAAGAATTAGAAGAACGCCTTCCCGGTTTCGAACAGCACCTGAAACTTCACGTCACCGGATGCCCCAACAGTTGCGGGCAACACTGGATCGCCGACATTGGTCTGGAAGGAAAAAAGATCAAAGTAGACGGCAAGATGCAAGACGCTTACTACTTCTGCGTGGGCGGCGCGGTGGGATTGCATCAGTCCATTGCCCGGCCCATCGGCTATCGGTGCGTTGCGACCGAAGTGCCGGACGCTATTGAACGTTTGCTTCGCGATTACCTTGAGGATGGTCTTGCTGGGGAAAACCTGCGCGGATATTTTTCGCGGCACAGCGATGCTGAGTTAAGAGAAATTTTGGCTGGCGAACTCGTGCCAGTGGTTTTGCGGGATGTCCCGTTGGGACGCGTGCCGCAGGGAGTTGAAGGTTAACAGCATGAGCTTGTTTCCAATATTTCTGAAGCTCGATGGCCGTCGCTGCTTGGTCGTGGGCGCTGGCAAGGTCGGCGAGCCAAAAATCGAAAGCCTTCTGGCGGCTCATGCGGAAGTGGTAGTTGTGGCGATACAGGCAACCCCAGCAGCGGAAGCGTGGGCTGAGGCGGGCATCGTTACCTGGCATCGCCGCGCTTTCGAGCATGGCGATTTAGATGGCACGGCTCTGGTAATCGCGGCTACTTCGTCGGAAGAAGTGAATGAAACAATCTTCGCCGAAGCGCAGAGGCGCGGCATTCTTTGCAACTCAGTGGATGATCCCCAACATTGTGACTTTTTCTATCCGGCGGTGGTCCGGCGCGGCGATTTTCAGATTGCAATCTCAACCGCCGGTCACAGCCCAGCTCTAGCCCAACGCCTGAGAACTGAACTCGAAAGACAGTTTGGCCCCGAGTATGCCGATTGGGTGAGCGAGTTGGGCCGCGTTCGCCAGAAACTTTTCGCGTCGGATATAGACCCGGAGGAACGCCGTCAGAAACTGAACGAACTTGCCAGCCAGGAAGCGTTTCATGCCGCTCAATTGTCGGAAAGAATTTACGAGAGGACCGAAGCATGAGCGGCAAAGTCTATCTCGTCGGTGCAGGGCCGGGTGATCCCGAACTTCTCACGCTAAAAGCTCTGCGCCTGCTCAAGTCCGTGGATGTCGTACTTCACGACGAGCTGATCGGCTCGGAGATTTTGAAGCTGATCCCCTCTTCCACTTTGGTGCGCAATGTGGGCAAGCGCGGCGGACGAAAGAACATTCGGCAACAGGAAATTGATGTGCTCCTGGTTCAATACGCTCTACTGGATTTGCAGGTCGTTCGATTGAAGGGCGGGGATCCCCTGATCTTCGGACGCGCCGGTGAAGAAGTTGAGGCGCTGCGGCGCGCCAACATCGAATTCGAGATTGTTCCTGGGATATCCTCGATGCTTGGCGCCGCTGCGGCTGTACAGATTCCTCTTACACATCGCGCTTTCTCGTCTTCGCTAGTTGTACTGACTGGGCATAGTTCTCCGGTCGAGAATTCGACCGATCTTTTTAATAACGATTGTTTCAATAACGACTGGCCAAAGCAGATTTCTCCTGGCTCTACAGTTGTCGTTTACATGCCGGGTTACGATTATCACGCTACCTCCCGGCATCTCGTTACGGCGGGCTTGGCGCCGGCCACTCCGTGCGCTGTTATTTCGAAGGCAACTTCGCCAGATCAGCAGGTACACCCGACCACATTGCAGGATTTGCACTCCGCTCCAAGATTGCCCGCTCCCACACTTTTGGTGGTGGGCGAAGTGGTGCGATTCGCACGACAGCCCTCCCCCATTCGTGAAATCGCATCATTTGAATTTGCAGAAAATATCCCGCTCGAGCCATTTATGCGATTGCAAGAAGTGGCCCAAGACTCGGAGAGATCAGAGTGAGAGAACCATTGGAAGATATCCAGCTTCGGTCGGAGTCATGGAAGCCGGAGGAAGTACTCCGCTGGGCCTTCGCCACGTTCGGCGACGATGTGGCGATGGCGACAGGATTCGGTGTTGAAGGTATGGCGCTGATTGATATCGCATCCCGCATCAATCCCAATGTGCAAGTGTTTACTGGAGACACAGACTTCTTATTCCCCGAAACCTACGACCTCATTGACCGGGTTGAAAAGCGTTATGGAATTAAAATAGAGCGCCTGTACTCGGCAGTGACTCCAGAAGAGCAAGAGATGGAACACGGCCCGGAGCTGTGGAAACGGAATCCCGATCGCTGCTGCGGCATTCGGAAAGTTGAGCCGCTGAAAAATAAGTTAGCTGGGCTGCGGGCCTGGATCACCGCCATCCGGCGTGATCAAACTTCGGCGCGCGCCTATGCCCGAAAGATCGAGTGGGATATTAAGTTTCAACTGGTAAAAATCAATCCTTTGGCTGATTGGTCCGCCCCAATGGTTTGGAGTTACATTCACAAGCACAACGTTCCCTATAACCCGATGCATGACCGCGACTACCCAAGCATTGGCTGCACCCATTGCACACGAGCCGTAAAGCCGGGAGAAGATTCCCGAGCCGGACGCTGGGCGGGTTTCCAGAAGACGGAATGCGGTTTGCACGCGGGAAATAAGTCCGCCAGGATCCCCCTCGTCCACCTCGAAGTTCCTCTTGGTGTGAGTCAATCCGTAACGGCAGACGAAACCTAGGCTTAGGGAAAATTCCCCCACATTGTCTTCCTGAGCGATTGTGCTTCTTCGCCAGCGAAAATACACCAAGTCGAAGGATCCCTATTACCTCGAGCCTTCGGAGGCGGAAGCTCAGATTCGCCCAACACGAAATTAGAGATTTGCACCTTCCTAGAACGGAATATCTTCGTCGCTGATCGGCGAAGAGGACGCCGGCACCGGTTCCGCCTCGGGCGCACGCTGATCGAAATTGTTCCCTCCGGCGGCTGCTCCGCGAGCCTGTCCTCCGGAATCGGTGCTGGCGCCTTCGCCGCGCCCGCTGAGCAGCACCAGGTCATTGGCAATGATTTCGGTTTTGTACTTCTTCTGGCCGGTTTCCTTGTCGTCCCAAGAACTGGTACGCAGGCTGCCTTCTACGAAGCATTTGCCGCCTTTTTTCAGATACTCACCCACAATCTCGGCCAGACGCTGAAACGCAACGATGTTGTGCCATTCGGTGCGATCCTGCCATTGGCCCTCTTTGTCCTTGAATCGTTCATTGGTCGCCAGCGAGAACTTGGCAACCGGCATGCCGCCCTGTGTGTATTTGACCTCGGGGTCCTTGCCAAGGTTTCCGATAAGAATGACTTTATTGACGCTCTTTCCTGCCATGAGTGCTGCTCCTTCTGCCCCTTATCGAAATCTTAAGATGGGATTCGATTTCTAATGCGGGGCTGGGTGCCAAATATATCAGAATCGCGTTCGATCCCGTCTGTGGAAGAGAGCTAAGGCTTTGCTTCCAGCACAATGTTGAACGGCGTCTCTGCCGCTCGGCGCACATGCTTAAATCCCGCCGATTTTAGGACTTTCGTGAGCCTGCCTTCGCCCGCCTGCGCTCCCAGCGCCAGCCCAACTTCCTGAGATACAGAAGCCGGCGTACAAAGCATCGTTGACGCGCCATAAAAAACCCTGCCGATCGGGTTCAGATTGTCCTCGAGCTTGTCGTTGGCGAACGGCTCTACGATCATCCACGTGCCATCGGCAGCGAGTGATTGCAGCACATGCCGCGCCGCGCCTTCCGGATCGCCCATGTCGTGCAGGCAATCAAAAAAAGCAACCAGTTGATAACCCTTCCCTGGGAAGTCTTTAGCCTTGGCAATTTCAAACTTCACCCGGTCTGATACCCGAGTCTTTAGGGCCGCCTCGCGCGCCAGTTCGATGGAACGCGCATGATAGTCGAATCCCACAAACGTGGATTTGGGATACGCCTGCGCCATCAGGATTGTCGAAGTTCCCAGGCCGCATCCAACATCGGCGACGCTTGCGCCAGATTTTAATTTTGCTTCCATGCCACCGAGTGCGGGAATCCATTCGCTGATCAAATGCGCGCGATAATTAGGACGGAAGAATCGCTCGGTGCCAGTGAATAAGCATCCGTCGTGTTCGTGCCAACCTACGCCTTTCCCGCTGCGAAACGCATCGGTGATTTTGGGAACGTCTTTGACGCAGGCTTCGACGATTTCAAAGAATCCCGGCAGAAAGACTGGACTGCTTTCATCAGCCAATGCCATGGCTTGTTCTGGAGGCAGGCTATACCGAGCCGTAACCGGATCGTAAATGACGAATCCTCCAGCGGCCTGGGCAGCCAGCCACTCGCGCACATAACGTTCATGCGTCCCAGTCTTGACCGCGATCTCGGAAGACGTTAAGAGGCCTCTGCCGGCCATGGCCTTGTACAGGCCTAACTTGTCTCCCACCAAAATGAGTGCTGCATTCATCGCAGCTCCCATCTCGCCGACTGCTTTCATGACGAATTCGTGAAGTTTTGCTTGATCAACCGGTTGGGTGGCGGCAGTGGACATGGGAGCCTCCAAATGGGAAGAAATGCTCTTCTGGCGCGAACTTTACGCCAGTGATTCAAATTGTGTCAAGCGTGATTCGGACGCAGAAAGGTAGCGTTGTAGCCGCGAGAAGAAAGTAATCCTAAGCGGCAAAAAGGTGATAAAGCATGATGTAAACAATCACCCCCGTGACCGAGACATAGAGCCACAATGGATACGTCCAGCGGGCGATTGCGCGGTGCTTATCGAATCGCTCGCGAAGGGCTTGGCTCAATGTGATGATGACCAGAGGCACAATTGCCGCCGCCAAAATCACGTGTGAAATCAGAATCGTGAAGTAGATCGGGCGGGACCAGCCGTGTCCCTGAAAATGCACCGAGCCGACGTGGTAGTGGAAATAAAGGTACGAGCACAGGAAAATAGCGGATGAAATCACCGCCGCGATCATGAAGGCACGGTGTGCGGCGAGGCGCCCACGTTTAATGAAGCTATGCCCAACCACCAGCAGCACCGTGGTGATGCCATTCATCGTCGCATCAATTACGGGAAAGATTGCGTATTGCGGCCGGACTGCTGTCATGCAGCGGGCTTCGTGGTGCGGCGATTGACCATCACAAATGCAAGCCCGAACATGAACAAGGAAAAGAGCACTAGTGTTGCGAGTGACGAAAAAAGCGAAAAATCAGGGCTGTTCGCTGGATACAGCAGTGTGCGAAGAGCCTCAACTCCGTAAGTCAGTGGATTGATTCGCATCAGCACCCGCAACCACTCCGAAGCTCCGGACAGCGGGAACATCGCTCCCGATAGCAGCCACAGCGGAATCAGAAATAAATTTATGATTGCGTGAAAAGCCTGCGTCGAATCCATCGGCCACGCAATTACGAATCCGAGGGCAGTGAGAGCGAAGGAAATCAGAAATACTGTAAGAGCAGCCATCAGAAACATCCCAAGCGTTAAGTGGACGTCAACCAGCGGCGCGAACGCGAGGAAAATCAATCCTTGAATCGTTGCCAGGGTGGTTCCTCCAAGAACCTTGCCGAGCACAATGGCGGAACGCGAAACCGGCGCCACCAGCACGGAGAGAAGAAATCCCTCCTTGCGATCCTCGATCACCGACATCATGGTGAATATCGAAGTGAATAGGACGATCATGATCAGCGCGCCAGGATAGAAATAGTCGAGATAGTGCTGGCCGTTTGCCCCGCCTGATCGAAACGATGTGCCGAAGCCCGAGCCGATGACCAGCCAGAACACTATTGGCGAGGCGATAACGCCCACAACGCGGGTGCGCTGCCGGTAAAAGCGGACAACTTCGCGCTGCCAAAGGGTGAAGGCAGGCAGCAATAGTTCGTTTTTGGACGGGATGATATGAGCGGGAAGAGTTGCGGTTTGAGTCGCCATAATTTTCGTTGGGTTCGGATCAACAGCAGATTCCTCAGGGATGAATCCCTTCGGAATGACAATTGTTTTAGGGGCCGGTTTGTTCTTCCCCGCCGCGATCCGTCCAGAACCGATGCCCAGTGCGGCGGATGAATACATCTTCCAAGCTCGGCTTGCTCACTGAAATCGCCTCAACTTCGCCCGGAAAAGCCTCCACCACGTCCGTGATAAATCTGTGGCCATTCTGCTTTTCGAGCCTGACCTGATTCTGGACCACCTGCGCCTCGGTGTTAAAGCGTATGCGGATATGATCGGCGAGCGATTCCGGATCTTTCGCCTCGAACACGATTACATCTCCGCCGATTTCCTGCTTCAGTTCCAGCGGAGTTCCAAGCGCAACCAGTTTTCCATGATTCAAAAACGCAAGACGATCGCATCGTTCCGCTTCCTCCATAAGATGAGTAGTCACGATTACAGTGACCTTCTCTTCGTCGCGCAAAATTCGCAGGTATTGCCACAGATCAATTCGCGCCCCCGGATCAAGGCCGGTTGTAGGTTCGTCCAGCAATAAGACAGAAGGATGGTGAAGCAGACCTTTCGCCAGCTCGAGACGCCGCTGCATTCCGCCGGAGAACGTTTCGGCCTTCTCGTTGGCTCGATCGGCGAGCCCGACTCGTTGCAGCATTTCGGTGACACGAGCACTCAGCGCGCGTCCATGCAAGCCGTAGAGATGCCCCTGGTGCCGCAAATTTTCCGCTGCCGTCAGCTTTATATCTATGCTTTGGGACTGGAATACCACGCCGATGTGACGGCGTAATTCGTTGGGCTCTGTCGCGGCGTCGTATCCGAGGATTACAGCATGCCCGCCAACCGGCACCATCAACGTCGAAAGAATGCGAAACATCGTAGTCTTGCCGCTGCCGTTGGGGCCCAAGAGTCCAAACAACTCGGCATGACCAACGTCAAACGAAACGCCGTCCAGCGCGGTGTGATCGCCGTAACGGTGCACGAGATTCTGCACGGAAATAACGGCGGAAGGTTTCGTCTCAGACTCGACGGTATCAAGCACAGATAAAGACAGTTTGGAGGCCACAGACTATTCTACGACGAGAGAGGGTCTGAGGTGGGCGCACCATCGCTGTCCTTCTCAGCGTCACTTTCGCACGACGATATTCTTAGCTGCTTCGATACAGGCGGCTCGCATCGCATGGGGATGCTGCGGCTCAAGAGGGCAAACCTCAAAATCAGCGAAAATTCTATTTTCGGTGGGATGAAACCTCGCTTGCAGGTTCAACGGAAATTCTGGGTTTTCATTATCCACAACAGATCGTGACGACGGACCGCTGAAGATACCAAGTAGGCGATGCGTACCGATTTCCCATAGCCGGAATGCCGGGGTACCGTTGTAAAGGCTTAACCTTCCATGAGTCCAATAGCAGTAGGATTCATTCGCAGGCGTCTTGCATGGGAATTTGCGTTTTCCGCCAGCGCGGAGTGTACCTACTAACGACAGAGTAAAGAAGGTGAGCACTACTAGCGAGAATGTGCGAGACATAGAATACGGTTCCAAGCGGTCCGGGATGTCACGCCGCGACGGGCTTTCGCTCCGATTCTGGGGCTTTCGCGTTGGCAGCCGCCGGAACATTTCGCCAGACTTGAATCGTCAAAATCACAGTTGAGGCCAGCAGCAACGCCCCGGTCACGACATGCGCGACAGTTGAGATCACCATTGGAAGTTCGGGTTGGGCCGCGTCTCTTCCCCATTCGACTCGAGTCATAAACGCCAGGAAGCCCAAAAATAATTGCGCGATCAATAAGGAAAGCATTGCGATTGCGGGACGCCGAATCGCATCGCTCTTGGAATATCGCGACAAAGCTCGAACCACCGTCCACGTGATTATGATCGCCACGACTGGCGCGTTCAGCACGTGTGGCAGCCAACTCATGCCGTGGTGACGAAACATCGCTCCGAGAATCAATTGGGCGTAGAGAATAAAGATGGAAAGAAACGAAAGCGTCAAAAGACTCGGATGCCGGCTATCCCTTCCCAGTTCCGAAGTTCCCTCGACCGAGCTTTCTTCTAGCCATGACCGGCTAGTAAACAACGCTATCGCGCAGGCGATGCAAAAAAAGGTCTGCGCCACGGCCGCGTGAGCGGATGAAACCATCGGAGGCTGAAAATAGAGCACCGTTAATCCTCCGAGAATTCCCTGGACAATGATTGTCGCAAGCGCGGCCAGAGCGAGTCCCTTCATCCAGCGGCGGCGATCGGAAATCCACGTCCAGACTGCGATGCCGATAGTCAAAAGTCCCGTGGAAAAAGCAATCGCACGATGGCTCCATTCGTACTGAACCCCGCCATGCAAGTGCGGGACGCTGAATGATCCAAACGAAGTCGGCCAATCAGGGATGGAAAGGCCAGCATCATTGCTGGTGACGAGTGCGCCAGCAATAAGCAAGAAGACTGTTGCGCAGGCAACGAACACGGCGAACCAATGATGCGCAGCGTTATAAGGCGTAGAAGAGGATTTCAAGGGTGCTTCCAAAGCGAACCGACCTGCCATTCTAGCAAATGGCGGCGATTTTCAAGTATTTCTGGTGACGGTGGAGTAACGGGCGTCCCCGCCCGTCCTACTCGTATGATGTCTAAGTCGCGGAAGCTGCGGACTTCGGCGTCTGGCCGGATTCCGTCTGCATCGCGTTAATCACGGAATCCGCGAACGCGGTGGTTCCTGACTGCCCACCGATGTCGCGGGTGCATTTTTCCTTGGTGCGATAAACCTCATTCAAACCATGCTGGACCTTGGCGGCGACTTCGTTTTCTCCCAAATGTTGCAACATAAGCAATGCCGACCGGATCACGGCCGTCGGATTCGCCAAATCTTTTCCCGCTATATCGGGCGCCGAGCCATGGACCGCCTCGAAGATTGCGCAATGGTCGCCCAAATTTGCTCCGGGAACGAAGCCCAGGCCGCCCACGAATGCCGCGCACAGATCGGAAATAATATCTCCGTAAAGGTTCTCCATGACCAGCGTGTCGTATTGGTAAGGATTCATCACAAGCTGCATGCAAGTGTTGTCCACGATGTGCTCGCCATATGTAATTTCTGGATATTCCTTTGCGACGTTTCGAGAGCAACGCAAGAATAAGCCATCGGAGAGTTTCATGATGTTGGCTTTGTGGATGGCGTGAATCTTCTTGCGCTTGTTTTTTCGAGCGTACTCGAATGCGAAGCGCGCTATGCGTGTAGAAGCCTTCTCGGTAATAATCTTCAGGCTCTCGACTACTCCAGGCACGACTTCGTGTTCAAGCCCGGAGTAAAGGCTCTCCGTATTTTCGCGGACGATAATTAAATCCACATCGGGGTACCGGGTCGGAACATGCGGCAGATTCTGGATCGGTCGAAAGTTGGCGTAAAGTTCAAACTGCTTTCGGAGTTGGACGTTGATGCTGGCAAATCCTCCACCCACGGGCGTAGTCACGGGACCTTTGAGCGCGACACGAGTACGCTCAATGGATTCGGTCAGCTCCTTGGGAATGTATTCATGGTATTTTTCAAACGCTTCCGCTCCGGCCTGGAAGCTCTCCCATTCAAACTGCAGACCTGTAGCTTCGAGAATGCGCACGGCGGCGCGGGTGACTTCGGGACCAATGCCGTCGCCGGGAATGAGTGTGATCTTGTATGCCATGTCGGTTGGCTATTAGCTCTTGGCCTTTGGCTCTTAGCTAAAGACTCAAACCGTCCAGTTTTCTACTGAACGCTGCGCCCGCGATTTCCGCGGGTGAGACGCCTGGCTACTAGTCCGATCCTTTGGCTATTTCGCCAAAAGCCAAGAGCCGCTTTACTGCGTCTTCACTCCCACTTTGCCGCGAACTTCCTGTTGCAACTCCTTTGTCTTCAGCAAGTCTTTCAACTCCGTCATGAACTCCTGGACGTCCTTGAAATCCAAATAAACAGATGCAAAGCGCACATACGCCACTTTGTCGTAGCGGCGTAAACGGTTCATGATCAGTTCGCCCACTTCGCTGGTCTTGCGTTCGCGTTCCGCCGATTCGATTACAAATCCTTCCGCTTCGTTGACGATCTGCTCCAGCTTTCCAATCGGAACGGGCCGTTTTTCACATGCGCGCAATAAGCCGTTCAAAACTTTTTGGCGATCAAACTTTTCGCGGCGGCCATCTTTCTTGACAACCATGTATGGAATTTCGTCAATCCGTTCATAAGTCGTGAAGCGCTTCTCGCACTTGAGACATTCGCGTCGCCGTCGAATAGAATCCGCTTCCTTACTCTCACGCGAATCCACGACTTTATCGTTTGCAAAACCGCAAAAAGGGCATTTCATCTGGCTTGATAAGGGATTTCGATTGATTGTAACAGGCCGAAAAAATGTCTAAACCGTCCTCAGGCAGATGGAGGCGAGGCGGAGGCGCCGTGCTCTTGTATTTGACTGTCGTCCGAGAGCCGGCGCAGGGAAAGCCTCTCCCGGTGCGCAAGAGCCAGGCCCGCAGGAACGATAGACACAAATGTTGCCAACCATAGAAGAATGCCGCAACTGGCCGCAAGTTCGTGAGACGTAAGAAACACGTATTGTAGGGTGCCAATGGTTGCCAACTGCGCTCCGCCTCCGACCCCCGGAAGTTGAATCATTGATCCCACCATGCTGGAAGCCATGAGCAAAGGAACGTCCGCCAGCGGGCGGTCGAGCGATCCCGCACCGTAGGATCGCATCACCTCCCAATAGGCCAGCGCAATCATGCTCCACATTGCGAGCGACACACCTATTAATTGGAGGAGGGCTGCGAAGTCATGAATAGTGTTGAGGCCGCCCCGGAATTCTCTGATTCGAAGCGCAATGTGGTGACCTAAATTTGAAGACAGATGGGCGAAGCGCCGCTCCATCCAATCGGCGACCCCTTCGCCCTTCCACGCCACAAAAAGCGTCCCGCCTATCAATAGCGCTAACAACCCGATGATGAGGAACCCGCCGACTCGGAACCGTCCGTAGTACGCCAGTTGTCTGGGAGCGTCGGCAAGGAAAATCGCGGAAATCAGCAAAATCGCAAATGCTCCGATATCAAAAATTCTCTCCACCGCCCACACCGCAACCTGGGAAGAAAATGGCAGGCCAACTTTTCGTCCAATCAGATAGGGTCTGATCATCTCGCCCGCTCGTCCCAGCAGAGCCAATCCGGCAAAGCCTATGATCGTGGGATTCAACAGTTCTGCCGTCGTAGTATGGCGCACGGGCCGCAGAAAGATTTTCCACCGTAGCGCCCTCAGACCATATGCCAGGTAAATCAAAACGATTGCGGCTGCAACGTCCAATTTACTGACTTGACCGGTTTGGCTCCAAAAAGTAGACCAATCAAAGTTTCGCCAACTGCGAAATTGAAGATAAACCAGCGCCAGCAGAACACTCAGCACGGCGGCGTAAACCAGCATTCGTTTGGTTTTCATTTAGGGAGAATCGAATGATGGGATCTCACTGCGCAACCGCTTGAGGCCCGATTTCATTGCGAAACATCTGCACGCGGACGCTGAACAATAATCTGGGTCACCGGAGCCTGGGCCACCGGAGCATGGGTCACCGAAGTCCGAGTCACCGGAATCTGGGCAGCTGGCGGGTTTTTCTGAGGCGTTTGCTTCTTGTTCTTTGCGGCTAGGGCGGCAGCTTTCTGTTCCGCCAGTTTCTTGCGATTGAAGTCTCGAATGATGCGGGCTACATAGGCGTGCGTTTCATTGTAGGGAGGCACACCGTGATACTGCTTCACTCGTAATGGACCTGCGTTATATGCGGCCAGAGCCTTCGGCAAATCGAAGTTATACAGTTCGAGAAGCTGCCGAAGATAACGCGTTCCACCATCCACGTTCGCTCCAGGATCGAACGAGTTGGTGACTCCCAAATTGGCCGCAGTCCCCGGCATCAATTGCATCAGACCTCGCGCGCCTTTAGGAGAAAGCGCATGCGGATTGAACCCACTTTCAGCATGAATCACGCTGCTGATTAAATCCGGATCAATCTGAGTACGATCACTGGCACCACTGATTACTTCGTCGAGATCCGGTTTGCTGGCTGTCGGAGACACTTGAACAGAGGCCGACGTCATTGTCGCCGGGACAGGAGGCTTTACCTTAGTCTCCGGAAGAATCGCGGGCGAAAGATCGTGTTCGAAGTGCACGATCTGGCTTGTTTGGACGTCCACATAACTGGTGTTGTCAGTCCCTATGTAAAGCCGTGTGATCGCGCCGATGACCTCGCGATGATCGTGACGAATCGAAAATCCATTTTGAAGAACAGCGAGATCGGTTCCAAAAGCAAAAGAGCAAACCAGGACCGTCCCGATGAGCGCGGCGAATTTAATCCACAGTTTCTTCATCAGCAATTTTGTTTCGCTACGCCGGCGTTTGCTCTAGACCTCGACTTTTGCGCCAAGCACTTGCTCAATGGCCGCCGCCAACCCATTCTGGTCATTCGGCAGGGTCACTTCCCAGCCCCTTCTGCGCAGGTCTTCGCACGCATTACCCATGATAAATGGGCGTCCAGCAAAGGCAAGCATCTCCACATCATTATAGTTGTCGCCAATGGCCATCACCTCTGAGGGGGCTATACCTCGGTAACGTGCCCAACGTTCAAGCGCGTGACCTTTGGAGCATCCGTGATTGAGAACATCCACAATCGAGAGGTCTCGCAGTTGATATTCAGTTCGAGACACCGTGATCGAATTCTCAAGCCCGCACGACCCCAAAGTTTCCAGCGCCCTATGCATGCGGTCTATCGGCCCGCAGAACATAGCTTGAACCGGATCGCTCGTAATGGAATCTTCCAGCGGGATAACGAAATCAATGAACTGAATGTTCTTCTCCAGCCAGCGCCGGATGCTGTCATTCAGCTCGCGCATATGTTCGAGCACGATCGCGCCTTTGCTTTCGGTGTCGAAGGTGAGCACAAGGTTGCCGCGAAACTCCCGCATGCGCATGCAAAGTTGACGGCAGGATTCCGCCGGAAGCATATCTCGATGGAAAGTCTCGCCTTGCAGGGAACGCGTTACCGCGCCGTTCGAGCTGATGATCCAAAGATCGAAGCCCAGCAGTTCAGCAATTGGACGCGCAAAAGCATGCCGCCTCCCCGTCACAAGAACAATCTCCGTACCCTCGCGATGCGCGCGGCGAATAGCGGCTAGATCGGCGTCTGAAATTCGGAATTCAGGATTAAGCAAAGTGCCGTCAATATCGGCGGCCAGCAGCCGGATGGGAGAATTCACTGAAGTAATTCTAGCATTGGAGTCTTTTATTCTCTGTCATCCCAACCGACCCAGTTAATTTGGGAAGCAAGTTAACTGGCGAGTGGAGGCGCCTGCTTCTGGACGGCTTGCAACAGCAGGTCCCTCGACGGTGAAGATGGTTCGCCAGCGAACGATCTCCTTCGCGCGGGATGACAGTTTTATTCTTTTGACCGTCCGAAGAGCGCGAGTCGTACGCCGTTAAGCAGGCGAGCGCTACCGCATGTTATAGTGCGCATCTACGCATGGGATCTTTGCTGGTTTTTGCTTTTTCATGGTGGGGAATCATTCTTCAAGCGGTGGCAATCGTCCACTTTATCCGGCGCCGTCCGGATACATTTTGGTTGTTCATAATTCTGATCGGCGGATGGCTTGGCGCTCTGGTTTACATCGCGGTTGAGGTCGTTCCCGATGCTGGCTTGCTGCGTCAGTCTTTCAAAGTCTTTCCGCGACGCAGAAGAATTCGCGAGCTGGAATCCGCCATCCTTGATAACCCCTCAGCAGGGAATTACGAGGAGCTCGGCGAACTCTATCTGAGCGAAGGGAAGTTTGAACGGGCCCGGCAGGCATATGACAAAGCCATCTCGTCTCGTTCAGATTCGATTGACCCTTTTTATCGCCGTGGAATTGCGGAGGTCCGGTTGGACGACTTTGCCGCGGCCATTCCTGACCTCGAACGCGTCATTTCGGAAGACCGCCAGTATGACTTTCACGGAGCGATGGGCCTGTTGGCCCACGCCTATGCCAACACCTCGCAACCTGAGAAAGCGGACGCCTTGTTCCAGGAAGCCACAAAGATTTCGACTGCTTCCGAGGCCTACTACAACTACGCACTGTTCCTAGCATCGCAGCAGCGAAATGATGAAGCCCGCGCGTGGGCCAAAAAACTTCTCGCGAAGAAAGTAAACATGCCGGGATACTTGAAACGTCGAGAGCGCTCATGGTTTCGTAAAGCCAATGTCCTCTTAATGCGCTTGCGCTGAGAATTTCTCATCAAGTGGCGCGAGCGTCCTCCCTGGCATCGCTGGATGCCACGCCATATGTGCCGACGGTGTAAACTCCGTCATGGTCGAAACTGCTTACCTGGAATGCAAGAAATGCGGGACGCGCATCCCAGTTGATAATATTTCCGTAAACTGTCGCGAGGGCGAGGGCGTTCTGTTTGTTCGTTACGATCCGGCTTATACAAAGATTGTTCTAATCAACACTGAATCGGGATTAAGACACACGGTAGACCTGTCGAGCGAGAAACAAATCCCAAAACCAGCGTCGCGTCAAATAGCCGGAATCATCGGCCCCTATTAGCCAAATCTGAACCTGTAATTAGAATCGGGTTCACACATCGCCCTACGATCCTTACCGTCATTATGATCATCGCTATTATCATCCATCTGGCATGAAAGCAGCCTTCGGAGCCTCACTGGTAGCCGCGATGCTATTCGCCGCACCTCATCTGCTCCGCGCACAGGCACCCGTCGCAACCACCCCAAGTGCGCCAGCGTTGGCGCAGCCGGGGTCTGCGACGCACGCCCAGGTAGCCCCGCCAGCAGACTTTCACAGGCCCAGCAAGAATTTCGATACTCCGCTCGGCATATTTGACGGTCAGTCTGACATTGGAAGCGCATTGCTGCCGGGAAGCGCCAGTTACGACGCGACCACGAAGCAGTACACAATCACCGCCGCCGGATACAACGTCTGGTACACACGCGACGAGTTCCGTTATCTCTGGAAGAAAATGTCCGGCGACATTTCGCTCGCCGCAGACATCACATTCCCGGACCCGAAGGGTTACGGCGACCGCAAAGCAGTTCTCGTCATTCGCCAGGACCTCGATGACGACTCGAAGGAGGTCATCGCCGCTTTGCACGGCCTTGGCATGATCCAGTTGGCGCAGCGTCCGGAGAAGGACGTCCGCGTCAAGGACATGGAATATCGTGTTGGCGGCCGCGGTCGTCCCGGTGGCGCCAACCCTGACAGCCTCGTCGGCGTCGCCGCCAAGCGCATCGGAATCGAAAAGCACGGTGACTCGTTCGCGCTCTTTGTTAGCCTCGAAGGCGAACCGATGCATCAGTTCGGCCCACCTATCAAGCTGCACATTGACGGGCCTTTCTATGTCGGCATCGGCTTCTGCTCCCACCTGCCAGACAAATCTGACACCGCAGTGCTTTCCAATGTTGTTCTCGAGAACTTGGCCGGCAAGGTACATTAGAGGCGGGGAAGATCCCCACGTCTGGCGGCGATACCGCACTCACCCCATGGCGACCAATGAAGGCTGTTGGGCTTCCAGCCAGCCTATTGAGTGAGCCGATACGCCCTGCCACCTCGCCGAACAGGCCTTTCGTGCTACATTTTGCTCAGCATCGCCATTAGCCGCCCAAATCATGGACTCAAGTCTTATCCTCGTCAATTTGCTGATCAAGATCGGCGTGGCCGCCGCCGCTGCCAGCATTCTCGTGCGCTCGGTTGAGTTCAAATCCCTCTTGTTCCGCGAGCAGCGTTCGTTGAAGCAGAGAGTCTATTTGATTCTGTGGATCGCAGGCCCACTCGCGCTGGGTGTGTGGATTCGCTTCCTCCAGAAAAGCTTTCTGGCTGGCGATCTATCGTTCGAGACGACGATTCTATTGGGAGTGGTTGCGGGAAGATTCAACGGGATGGTAGGAGGCGCACTCCTTGCGCTTCCCGCCGTGCTACACGGAGAGTGGGCGACTCTGCCTTTCAATATTCTTTGCGGCGCCCTGGCCGGCCAGTTGCGCCGAATTGCTCCGGACCGCGAAGATATCTGGTCGTTCTCTCCCGGTGTTGATCTGAGTGTTTATCGTATGATCCGCCGCAATTTGCCGACCCCCCGTCTGTTTGACTGGCAGGTGATGTTTTTCGGAATGATTGTCGCGCTTCGTTTCGTGCAATCGGAGCTTTCTCATTTTCTGCCTCGCGCCACGTTCAGCCTGGAAAGCCCGAACTGGTGGGTGGAAGCGGCAATTTATGCGACGTCCATCCTGGTTATTGGTACCGAACTGAAAATTTGGAATAGCGTTCGCATCCAGATAAGGCTCGAAGAACAAGAACGCTTGCTGCTACAAGCTCGAATGGTTGCGTTACAAAACCAAATTAATCCGCACTTTCTATTCAACACCTTGAATTCGGTTTCGTCGCTGGTTCGCTTCGATCCCGACACGGCTCGCGAAATGATCATTAAACTGGCAAACATTTTGCGGCGGCTGCTGAAGAGCAGCGATGCCTTTGTTCCCTTGAGTGAGGAACTGGAATTTATTGATAATTATCTCGACATAGAAGTCGTCCGTTTCGGGCGAAACAAGTTGCAGGTACTGAAAGAGCTCGATCCCGCTTCTCTCGAAGTCATGATTCCGAGCATGCTGCTGCAACCGCTGGTGGAGAATTGCATCAAGCACGGTCTTTCATCGAAAATCGGGGGTGGCCGGATTTATCTTCGCAGCCGATTGGCCGATGAGCATCTGATCATCGAAGTAGAAGACGACGGCGTAGGCATGGGATCAGCCGTCCTATTGGAGAAGCCTACGGGCCTCGGTGGAACCGGAATTGGGATGGCGAATGTCGCTGAGCGCCTTAAGGTGCTTTACGGAGATGCCGCCAAGATGACGATTGATAGCCCCGAGGGCAACGGCACTCTCGTCCGCCTGCGCCTGCCCGTGCTTCCCAGTGACGATGCGAATGTGGGAGCAATTTACGCCGACCGTTCCAGCACGCGCCGGTAAAAATCTACGTACTGTGGAATAATTTTCGTTGTGCAGAACCTCGATTGGGCCACGGCTCGGCAAGCTTTCGCCATTTCTTGCAGCGCGCTCTCATCGTTCAATAAATCAATGGCATAATTCGCCATGGTTTCAACATCTCCAACGTCCGCCAGGAATCCGCTCTTGCCGTGCTCAATTACCTCGGGAACGCCGCCGACACGCGTCGCGATTGGAACCACCTGGCAAGCCATTGCCTCAAGCGCAGCCAGGCCAAACGATTCCAACTCGCTGGGTAGTAGCATGATGTCGGCCAGGGGAAGCTTCTCGTAAACCTCATCCTGCTTTCCGAGAAAAATTACGTCGTGCTGAATCCCTTTTTGTGCGGCAAGCCATTCCGCGCGAGAACGATCAGGCCCATCCCCGATTAGCAGCAACTTGGACGGGATTTTCTTCCGTACCCGATCAAAGATTTCGACAGTATCCGTTACGCGTTTTACCGGACGAAAATTTGAGAGATGTACCAGAATTCGCTCGCCGTTCGGAGCATATTGCAGACGCTGCTGCGCAGCCTCTGGTTTACGCACATACAAGTCGCAATTCACGAAGTTATAAATAACCTTGATCTCGTTCTTGATCTCGAATTCGCGCAAAGTGCGTTCGCGCAGATACTCCGAAATCGCAGTGACGCCATCGCTTTCCTCAATCGAATAGCGTGTGATGGGCAGGTAGGACGGGTCTTGGCCGACCAAAGTGATGTCGGTGCCATGCAGCGTTGTGACGAACGGCAGTTTTTTATGTTTCGTTCCCGCAGCGAGCATCTGCCGCGCCAGCAGTGCACTCACTGAGTGCGGAATCGCGTAGTGCACGTGCAGCAGGTCAAGTTCGTAAAAATCGGCAACCTCAGCCATGCGAGTTGCCAGCGCCAAATCGTACGGGGGGTAATCGAACAGCGGATAACTGGAAACTTCGACTTCGTGATAATGAATATTCGGATGCGGGCCGGTCAGCCGAATGGGCTGCGCGTAGGAAATGAAGTGTATTTCATGACCCAGTTGCGCCAGTTCCAGGCCCAGTTCGGTGGCGACTACTCCACTGCCCCCATAAGTTGGATAGCAGGTGATCCCAATTCTCATGCTTCGGCCTTTCGCAACGCCATCCATTGGATGGTTTGCCGAATGCATGGACTCAGTTTTTGGTGGATTGGTTAAAATTTAAAGGAGTCGAGATTGACTCATGGGTTGTCCCCGCGGCGGCTGCGAATGATGTGTCCATTTTTTCAAGCAAGCTCTGGAGCCGCTCCTGAACCTGGTTTTCCAGATCGGTGAATTCAATTCCCATTCCTACTCCAGGATCACTGGCGCGGACGATCCCAGGGGTTTTGATCTTTTCAGAATCCATCCAGAAGATGATAATCACTTCGGTTCCCTGGTTTAACGGCAGCAGAGTTTCAACATAACAGCCGCGGCCGCCGATGTCTGTGGCGTTCGTCTGCATGTGAGCTCGCCGCGTGTCTGGAAATCCGATCTCGATGGGAAACAACACTTTATGGCGCACGTACCGTCTCTTGTTTGGCCCGTTCATAGGCGGCCGTTTGCCTGGCGGTTCCGGCGTTAACTCTTTCCACGGAAGCTGCTGCTGCGGAAGTAGCTGCACTCCGGCCTCGATTTTTCGAACAGGACCGGCATCAATCACCCACACTACGCGGAACCGCGCTTTTCGCTCACCGTACTGAATTCCGATTACTTCCCCAGTTTTGAGTGAATGGTTAATTCCTGAGAGCAAAGCGCCATCGCTGCTGATGTTTCCCGCGCTGGCGTTCTGGAAGAAGGGCCGCGCATCGGCGTCCATTCCCCAGACTCGGACGGGTATATCGGCTTCCAAACGAGATTCAGGCCTGTTTTCCATAGATTCCAACACCAGATTTGTGCGATATGAAGCGACGCTGTTGGTCCAGACGTCTGTAATAATCATACCCCCGCGTGCTACTCCTGCAATTGTCAATCTGCTTTCGGTGGTTACCAAAAGGACGTGCACCTTGGGAAGCCCGCTCAGCCGGAACTACCCGCAAAATCGTGGTAAGAGATTAATTCGATGCTATTGGCTGCCAGCAATTCGGCGGCGGCGGGAGACGTAAGCGCCCTCAACTCCTCGACTCTTGATTCCCGCAATCGGGTCTTAACGAGCGCCAGGTCAGCATCGTTATAACCGGGATGGCAGACGAATTCCCACGTACCGTGAGGAAGGTCTTGCAAGATGGACTTCATAAGTTGAAGGTCGAGGGCGCCAGTCCCCACAATGCCCACCGTTCCGTCGGGAGTTCTTAAACCAGATTTTTCGATCACAGCTCGGAATTTCCCGCCCAAACCGCACAAGAGCTTCATTTGGCCATACCTCTTCCAAAGCGTTGGCCGATAGGCAACCGTAGCGAAGCTAACCGGACCGAAGAGATTCCTCACGGCGCGTACGCCGCAAGCCTGAGCCGCCCGCAGAAGCGGCCTGAGAATTTGAGGAAAAAGATGGGTGTGTTTGTGGGTATCGAAATGCGAAACCGTGATTCCCGCGGCTTGCAACTTGGAAATCTGAGCCCTGGCCTCGGCCTCGATCTGATCGCTGTCGAGACGCCCAATGATCGCCGTGGCGGCGAATTGGCGAAAAGATTCACGGAAGCGAGGATCTCGCCTGCTCTCGACTAATGTCGAAACCTCCGGCTCACGAAGGACGGGAACGCCGTCGGTCAGCACGATATGGCAACCAACACTCAGCTTGGGGGTTGATCGAGCAAGTATGACCGCGTCGTCGAACGCTTTTCCATTTGCCATAAGGGTCGCTGAACTTATGACCCCATTTTGAAGTCCTCCGATGATGGCGCGGTTGACGCCAGGGGTAAGGCCGAAGTCGTCGGCGTTGATGATCAGGCGTCTCAAGGCGCCAGTCTAGCAGGGAACCGACGAAGGTTTTTGCGTCACCACATTCAGGCGTACTCAAGTTTTAGACGTCGTCCCGAAAATCCGGCGTACTTCAGCCGGTCGAGAGCCTGCCCTGCGCGAGCAAAGCGAGTCGAACGGGGATCTCGCGCGGGGGAACTTATAATTTTGGGGTTCGATCAGATCTGCTGGATCGTCCGCTGCTCCGTCTCACGTATACTCAAAGGTCGAATTAGAATGATGTAGAAGTACCCCTCGGATCGGTTCACAAGTTCACCGCGAGGGCGGTTAGCTCAGTTGGTTAGAGCGCCTGCCTTACAAGCAGGAGGTCGCAGGTTCGAGTCCTGCACTGCCCACCACTTTGTTTCGGTCCAACCCGCAGACATGGGTTACAGAATACCGGATACATAAGTGACAACCTCGGACCGAACGGGTTGTCAATGAGTTCGAGCACTCGAGTCTCAAGATCGAAGTATCCCAAATCGTAATCCATAAAGGCGGGCTGGCCGCCTTTGTGACATTTTGATTTCCTTAACATAATAATTAACGAGGCTGCCTCACTCGTCGCGGGGTGAGGGTGTTACGAAACTCGAGTGCTGCGGGAGAACGTGGGAGAAAGAAGTGGTTCAGTGTGCCAGCCCGCCAGGACTTCCGGTATGTACACGAGAGACAGCACTAGTTGGGCAGTTCGGTCAAGAATTCCAAGCCGAGGCAGTATCCCACGCGGTTTCTCACGACGGCGGTGACGCGTGTTTTGCCCAGGGTCATGAACTCGATTTCGGTGAGGTCTCCGGGATTGAGGCGGACGCCCGCGCAGAGCGACATCCCACCTTTGCTCATTTCGAGTCCAAGACCAGGAACGACCATTTCGGAAGTGCCGTTGCATACGGTGATTCCTATCGGCAGATCAACTGGATAACGTTCCCAACGGCGGCTATTTTCGGAGGAGGGCATATGTGACCTACTGGACTGAATGATTCAGTGCGGCAATCCTAATTAGGATAAAAGCGCAGGCCAAGTTACAGGGGTACGAGGCAAATTTCAGGGCCGGAGAGGACTTTTTTCCGCCTTGCCATGTCCTTCCGTAATCCAAGAGTATTGATGGAGCGACGGGCGTCCCCGCCCGTCAGGCGGGGCGAAGCTCACAGCCTGGTTGCAGTCACTTGCGCCTGCCGCCTTGGAGTAGCCGCAGGCCGTCGGCTTGCAGGATACGCTGGATTTGGTTTCGCGCGTGCATCGCCCACGGACCAGCCGTGTCCAGCTTTACGTATGCTCGCCAGTGCCGTAAAGCGCTGCGTGGCTGTTTCAGTTTTTCATAAGCCAATGCCAGGTTGTAATGGGCATCGGCGTATGTGGGCGCGAGTTGCAGCGCTGTTGTATAGGTCTTAACCGCTTCGGTGACTCGTCCGGTCTCGTCGAGCACATTCCCTAAATCAAAATAGGCAAGCGCGTAACGTGGATCAATGCTGATCGCACTGCGGTAGTGCTCTTCTGCCGCGTTGTAATTCTGGCGATTGTAATGCAGAGTTCCTAAATTAATGTGCGCGGCGGCGTGATCGGGATCAAGGTCCACGACTCGCTCGTAGAGCGCAATAGCCTGGACTTGATTATTCGGATCGTCCTCCAGGGCGATTGCGCGAGCGAATAGTTCAGAAGCGTCGTCATCGCGAGTTACATCCGGCTGATCTTCCTGAGTGCTTTTCTGTTCGCTCTTGGGAAGTGCAGTGCTGGTGATCACGCGGTTTGCCAGGGTGAAGTCGAACATGAACTGCCCCGCGATAGGTTCCACCAGTCTTCCCTGATGCCGAAATGCGATTCGGTGGCCAGCCGTAAATGCGCCAGCTTCAAGCAGAGGGTTTTTCATACCGGAAACCTGTTTTTGCATGGCTGCCAGCGATTGGCGGATGGTGGCGGGACGGACCTTATATGCGCACAAATCCCGAATCTTCTTGATTTGCACGAGATCAAAGAAGGAATAGTTTTCCCCAACGGCTACCAGGTTAGCTTTTTCCCAAGCTGCCAACTGGCGCGCCGTGAGCCGAAGAATTCGAAGCAGGTCTGCCCGGCTATATCGGTACACTTTTTTATGGGAACTTACTGGGGGTATTATCTGGAAGATTGCGCCCCGTTCGCAAGGGGAAAGTGTCGAAAAGGGGAATCTTATCTGTCAACCTGCAACGTCATTGGTGCAAGACGGTCGCCGCACAAAACTTTACAGTCATGCCACGATTCTTTACGCCATGTATCTCATCCGGCATGATTGAATCTATATAGAAGAGTAATTCGTGTGCTCGGACGTATTAGACGGTTGATTTCGTGAGACTAGTGGGACTGCCAGAGGATGTAAATGTTCTCGTCATACAAATACTTGCTGAAAAGAGGGATTCCGGCGGCATTCCTGGCCTTGCTCGTATTTAGCGGCATTGGTCACGGCCAATCGGAACAAGCTCCTGCGGCGCCGGCTGCTGTGTCACGGGCTGTTGGCGCGGTCAAATCAATCAACGGCGACCAAATAACTCTCACCACGGACGCAGGTTCCCCGGTCAACGTGTTATTTCAGGACTCAACCCGCATTCTGCGCACCGCACCCGGACAAACCAGCCTGAAGGGTGCCACGCCAATGCCTCTACAGGAATTGCAAGTAGGAGATCGCGTGCTTCTGCGCGGAACTCCATCGAGTGACGGAAAATCTGTGGTCGCTTCAATTGCCGTAGTGATGAAACAGTCCGATGTAGCTGCAACTCATGAGCAGCAAAGGGAAGCCTGGCAAAAACACGGCGTGGGTGGACTGGTGAAATCGGTCAATCCGGCCGACGGCACGATTCAGATCTCCATCGCCAGTTTTGCCGGGACCAAAGATCAGGCCATCCACACATCGAAGTCCACTGTTGTCCGCCGCTACGCGCCAGATTCCGTGAAATTCGACGATGCAAAACCCGGGATGCTGGATCAGATTAAGCCCGGTGACCAGCTTCGCGCGCGCGGTACGCGCAGCGAAGACGGTACGCATTTCGATGCGGAAGAAATCGTCTCCGGTTCGTTCCGCAATATCGCCGGGACGGTATCGTCCATTGACGCCAGTCAAAACACTCTCATCGTGATGGATTTAATTACGAAGACGCCGGTGACCGTGAAGATCGCCTCGGATTCGCAAGTGCGGCAGCTTCCGGCGATGATGGCGCAGAGGATTGCCATGAGGCTTAAGGGTGGAACTGGACAGGATGGAGCGGGAACCGGCGGTCCGCCGAACGCCGCGGCGGGAAGCGGATCGGCCCAAGCTGGGTCGGCTGAACAGCGAGGCGCCTTGAGAAGCGGCGGCGGTTCTCCCGGGGGGACCCGAAGCGGTGGTCCACCAGATTTTCAGCAGATGCTAAGCCGCCTTCCGGCAGTGACCATCGCCGATCTCCATAAAGGCGACGCCGTCATGATCGTAGCCACCGAAGGTTCCGCAAGTTCAGCTCCAACCGCAATCACCATGCTCAGCGGAGTTGCGCCGCTTCTGACTGCATCACCGGACAAGAATCGTGCCTCAACGCTGCTGTCGCCGTGGAACCTGGGGGCGTCTCCCGACGGTGGGGATGCAGCCGCACAATAGGTGCTCAATCAGCATTGTTCATTTAGGAGAGATCGAGTGAAGGTTTGGCAGGACATTTCGCGAGTTTGTTCTCACTTTGTGGGAATCGTTTTGCTTTTGGCGCTGATTCCGGCGACCGCTGTGATGGCGCAAACTACACCGGGCAGTCTGCACGGGACGGTTGCCGATCCCAGTGGTGCCGTGATTCCGCAGGCCGTTGTCACGGCAACATCAAGTAGTGGCCAGAAGTCTTCCGCGACAACCGATAATGTCGGCAATTATCACATTCAAGGATTGGCTCCGGGGCGCTACACGATAAGCGCAGATGCCAAAGGTTTTGCGGTCTCCGAGCCGCAGACCGCAACCCTTGCTGCGGGACGGGCGATGAAGTTGGACATCGCCCTCGCCATCCAGGTAGAGCAGGAAAAAGTCGAGGTGCAGGCGCAGGGCGCGACGGTTGACGTGAATCCTGAGAACAATGCAAGCGCGATCGTTATCAAGGGAAAGGATTTGGAAGCGCTTTCGGATGATCCCGACGAGTTGCAGCAGGAATTAACAGCGCTGGCGGGACCATCAGCCGGACCAAACGGAGGCGAGATTTACATTGACGGATTCAGCGGGGGCCAGATCCCGCCGAAGTCTTCGATTCGTGAGATTCGAATCAATCAGAATCCATTTTCGGCGGAATATGACAAAGTAGGCTACGGTCGAATCGAAATTCTAACCAAACCCGGCACCGATCATTTTCACGGTCAGGTATTCGCGGACGGCAACAGTTCAGCTTTCAACTCGCAGTGGAACCCCTTCCACACCGATCAACCCAGCTACCATAGCGAAATTGTCAATGGGAATATAAGCGGGCCTCTGGGCAAGAAAGCTTCGTTTTTCTTTAATGTGTTTCGGAGAGACATCAATCAAAATTCCCTGATTGACGCCACCGTCCTGGATTCGAATTTCAATCCCGTGGAGTTCAGCCAAGCCGTCCCAAACCCCATGACGCATACGAGCATCTCGCCCAGGTTTGACGTTCAGCTCGGGCAGAATAATACTTTGACTGCCCGCTACGAGTTTGAACAAAACAACCGTCAGAACCAGGGTCTCGGCCAGTTTTCCCTTGTGTCGCAGGCATACAACCAGAATCAGACCGAGCACGAACTACAGTTAAGCGATACACAGGTGATCAGCACAAATGTAGTCAACGAGACGCGGTTTCAGTACATCCGGGCAAGTGACAATCAAACCCCGCAGAGCACCGCCTTCACAACATCGGTCCTGGGAGCATTCAACGGAGGAGGGAATTCCCAAGGCACCCTCAAAGACACTCAAAACCGCTACGAATTTCAAAACTACACTTCCATAGTCCACGGCAAGCACTTCATAAAATTTGGAGCACGGTTGCGCGCGATTATGGACGCAAATCAGTCAACGGGAAATTTTAATGGCAGCTTCGTTTTTCCTTCCATCCAGGCGTATCGGGTTACGCAAATGGGCCAGACCGCGGCTTGCCTGGCTGCCGCCCCGAATCCCCAGACGGCGCAATGCGGGCCCAGCCAGTTCTCGATCACAACCGGCCAGCCGCAGACCAGCGCCTCAATGATTGATGTCGGTCCTTATGTTGAGGATGACTGGCGAATTCGTCCCAACCTGACTCTTAGCTACGGCCTGCGCTTTGAAAGCCAAAACGATATTCACGACCACGCCGATTTTGCTCCCCGCTTAGGGATTGCTTGGGGGCTTGGCGGAGGGAAGAAACCGCCCAAGACGGTTTTGCGGGGAGGATTTGGGATCTTTTACGATCGCTTTACGTCCGATTTAGTATTACAGCAAGACAGGCTCAATGGCATCACTGAGCAGACGACCATTGTTCAGTCGCCAGATTTCTATCCCACCATTCCTTCCCCTGGGACAATTCAGGGAAGTCAATCTCCCACAATTTATCAGACAAATCCAAATCTGCGGTCGCCGTCCATTATGCAAACCGCGGCGAGCATCGAACGCCAGGTTTCCAAGTCGGCAACGGTAGCACTTACGTATCTGAATTCGCGCGGAAACAATCAATTCCTGACCAGAAATATTAATGCTCCCGATCCGGGAACGTTCGATCCATCCATCCCCGGCAGCGGAGTCCGGCCATTTGGAGGCACTACAAATATTTATCAATATGACTCGGAAGGAATATTCCGGGAAAACCAGTTAATCGCCAACGCGCGGGTGAGCCTCGGAACCAGGCTTTCGCTGTTTGGTTTTTACACATTGAGCTATGCCAATAGCGACACGTCAGGACCTTCGAGTTTTCCTTCCAATCAATTCAATATCATGCAGGACTACGGCAGGGCGTCGTTCGACAAACGACATCAGCTTTTTCTGGGTGGAAATATATCTCTGCCATACGCGTGGCGATTGAGCCCCTTTTTGATTGTTAATTCGGGCAGGCCATTTGATATCACCGTGGGGCAAGATCTGAATGGCGATTCGATATTCAATGATCGTCCCGGTTTTGCTAACGGCTCAACGCCCGCGAATAGCGCGAGAGACACTTCCCTGGGAGACTTTAATCTTGCGCCCAGTGCAGGCGATGTCATTCCTGTCAATTACGGCGACGGGCCGGCGTCATTCGCGCTGAATCTGCGAGTGAGCAGGACGTTCGCGTTTGGCCCCGAGGTCCAGGGACATGGGTCCGGCCAGGGCGGCGGATGGGATGGTGGACACCACGGTGGCCCTCCGGGCGGCGGTTTAGGCGGACGAGGATTGAGCGGCGGTGGTGGAAATCCATTTGGCTCGCGGACAGCAGCGAACCGCCGTTACAGTTTGACGTTCAGTGCCTCGGCGCGAAATATTTTCAATCACGTTAATTATGGGCCGCAGGTGGGAAGCCTCAATTCACCGCTATTTGGACAGTCCAATGCGCTGGCCAGCGGACCGTTTTCCTCAGGGAATGCCATAAGGCGTATTGATCTGCAGATGGTTTTCGCGTTTTGAACGTGTTGTTCCCCTGTTGCCAGATTTTCACCTCGAAAGTGTTGCGCAAATACGTTCATTCATCACATAGATTGGTGATGGATGTACTTAACAGCACTGTTTTCCGCGCCTAGACTTCCCAAATGAGGAGAGTTTCACACTGGGAATTTCTTACGGAAGATTTCTATTGGCGGGGAATTGAAGATACTTCTTCGGTCCACCATGTGCTCTCAGCCGCCTGCCCACGATCGAGCCACCTCGGCTGCCCGGAGGTTGGGAAGAGATGAGTGCCACCGCGCAGCTTCGTGAGCCAGAGCATCCTTTCGATCCCTCACTGTTGATGGCGGCACTCGATGCCTCCCCAGCGAGTCTGGCAATTGCCGAAAATGGACGGATACTATTCGCAGATCGCGCATTTGCCGCCACTCTAGATCTGTCTCACAATTCAGAAATACAGGGCCAGTTGCTGAGCGATATGCTCCCGCAGAACACGCGGTATCTGGATTCGCGGGAGCCGCAATTCAGCCCCGATAGTCCAATGCAAATCGAAGCGTTTTCGTCCACATTCGAGAAAAATCGCCGGGCATTCCAAGTTGTCCGCATCCGTTCTGTCCCACTTCGGAACAGCGATAACCCTCCTCAATCGGCGACAAAACTAGAGACCATCGGCCGCTTGACCGCGGGAATAGCCCACGATTTTAACAATCTGCTGACTGGCATCCTGCTTTATAGCGATCTGCTGATCGCAGAGGTCGAGCCGGGTAAAAAAGTACGCCGCCACGCCGAAGCAATCCACAAAGCAGGAAAAGATGGGATCGCTCTGGTTCAACAGCTCATGACTCCACCCCACGAAGGAAAGGCTGAAATCAAACCCCTTTCGTGGAATCAGGTCATTTCGGAGATGGGAAGCTTATTGTCCCGGCTCGTCGGCGAGAGCATTGAAATCGAAACGAGAATGGCAGAATCTGCGGGACTGGTGGAACTTGATCAGGGACAAGCGGAACGAATCATCCTCAACCTGGTGATGAATGCGCGCCATGCCATACCAGATGCTGGCAAAATCACATTATCCACGCGGAACGTCACCGGGCGCGTCGGCGGCCCCGAAACGCAAAAGCCGGTTCCTTGCGTGGAATTTTCGGTGACAGATAACGGTGTTGGGATGGACAAGAAGACATTAGAAAAAGCTTTTAATCCATTCTTTACCACTAAACCGCGAAGTCTGGGAAATGGCCTCGGGTTAACCACCGTTCAAGACGTAGTGAAGCGTGCGGGGGGGATGGTTGAGATTAAAAGTGCAATAGGGAAGGGCACCCGAGTAACCATTCGTATGCCAAAAATCGCCATTCAGACCAATTAGGAATCAAGTGCCGGGAAGGAATTGTCGAAGATTAATTGTGAATTTAGCGGCTCCATTCGATGGGGCCAGGAAAGCGTGTCGCCATGAGTAGTGCCGTCGCATTAGCTCCTTCTATTCAAAATTCGCAGATCGAGGGTGCAAATTTCTTGAATTTGTTGATCGTGGATGACGAGCGTGCCATCCGCGAGGTGTGCCGCGAGGTCGCTCAATCTTTGGGTTTCAATACCTCGGTTGCGGATTCGGCGGAGCACGCTTATCGGCTGCTCGATTCTCAGAGCATTGACGTTCTGCTGCTTGATTTGAAGCTGCCCGGCGCGAATGGGCTTGAGGCCTTGCACCAGATAAAGCAGCGCCGGCCTGACGCCGCCATTGTGGTGGTCACCGGCTACGGCACCGTACAGTCGGCTGTGCATGCCATGAAAAACGGGGCGTATGACTATGTGACCAAACCGTTCAGCATGGAAGAGCTGAAAATGCTCTTGCAGCGGGTGGCCGGGCATTTGAAGCTGAAGACGGAGAATCGCATTTTGCGCGAGAAAATCAAATCCAAGCACGGCTTTGGCAGCATGATCGGGCGTGCTCCCGAGATGGAAAAGCTTTATCGAATTATCGCTAAAGCGGCATACAGCAATCATCCCGTCCTTATCCTCGGAGAAAGTGGAACTGGCAAGGAAATTGTTGCGCGTTCCATTCATTTTTCCGGACCTTTTCGCGACAAACCATTCATTCCGGTGGACTGTGGATCATTGGTCCCTACTCTGATTGAGAGTGAGTTATTCGGTTACGTGAAAGGGGCATTTACCGGTGCGGCGCAATCGAAAGAAGGTCTTCTTGCTATTGCGGAGGGGGGAACTGTTTTTCTGGACGAAGTGGGCGAAATGCCGGTGGATCTTCAGGCAAAGCTGCTACGGGCAATTCAGGAAAAAGAAATTCGCCAGGTCGGAAGCACCAAGCGCACGGCCATCAACGTAAGAATTCTCGCGGCAACAAATCGCGATCTGGAGCAGGCGGTGGCGCAGGGGACCTTTCGCAGAGATCTGTATTTTAGGCTCAATGTGTTGAGCCTGCGGATACCGCCTCTGCGGGAGCGCCGACAGGATATACCACTCTTGGTCGCGCATTTCCTGGAACGAATTTCGCGCAGTGGAGGTCACGAGAGGATTTTGAGCGATGATGCGCTCAAATCCATGCTGGCATACGATTGGCCGGGGAATGTTCGTGAATTGGAGAACTGTCTGGAGCGCGCTTGTGCGCTGACCAGCGGGCCGGTCATTCACCTTTGCGACCTGCCGCCAAACATTCACAATGACGCGGGCGCCTTTTCCGCGGGCGACAGTTCTACCAAGATTATTCCGATGACTGAATTGGAGCGGCAGACAATTCTCAGCACCATCACACAACTCAATGGGGATAAGCTCATGGCGGCGCGCCTTCTGGGCATTGGTAAGACTACCCTCTATCGCAAGCTGAAAGAGTACGCTTCCCAAGATAGTTAGAAAACAAGCAGTCGTTCCCATATCGGAAAGTGTTTTCGGACGCGAATGCAGCTAAGTATTCGCATTTTCATCGCCCTCGATCTGGCCCGTCACGTGCAATTGTACAACTCATGATTCTCTTAATGACAACTTCCACGAAAGCTCAGGATTGTGCCACTGCCATCACACAGGCTACTTCTGAACCAGTGAAGATAGCCACAACCCTCGGTCAAGCGGCCGCTGTGCTCAAAGCGGATGAGTTCGATGCACTGATTGTTGACCAGCAATTTCAGGAGGCCGATCCGGATGAGGCCGAGCGCGTCCTCTTGCACATGGGAATGGCGACCCCGCTCTACATCAATTTGGCAATCAGTGGGATTGAGCGCGTCATTCGTGAACTGCGCACGGCGTCGCACCGTCGAAAAAAAGAGATGTTCATTGCGCGCCAGGGAGCGGAACAAAAGTTACGTAACGAGTTAAAAGATACGGTCACAGCGCTGCTGCTCTCATGCGAAATGGCTCTTCAAGTTCCAACTCTGCCCTCTGCGGCCGAAATAAAGCTGCGCGCCGTGGATACTCTGGCTCGAGCCATGCGGGAAAAAATCGGGATCCAAGTTTGATCCACAGGTTTGATCCAAAGGAGGGGTGCCCCAGGTCTCGCCGTTCTTGCGAGACCTGGGAAGCAAGATGTTGGAGGCGAAACCTGCCCATGATCCATCTCGCTCGGAAGTATCCCGTTTCTCGTGTGGATGATTGTCTTTCTTATCACTAAGAGCACGAAGTGGAGCGCGTATTACAGTATTGCAATTCCAACTAAACCGCCTCCTCATTAAGGTCGTTCGCCCTGTCGCATGGTTCATCTTCCACCATAAATTCCAGCACTTCTTGCGGCACAGGATGGTTCCACACCGGGGCAAACGACTGCCGGTGTAAGGGGCACGGGCCGTGCTCCCGCAGAGCCGAAATGTGGCGTGGTGTGCTGTACCCTTTATTGGAAGCCAGGCCGTATAGAGGAAAAACCGGGTCCCATTCGCGCACTATGCGGTCGCGTTGAACCTTCGCGATGATGGACGCCGCCGCGATAGACGCCGATAAAGCGTCTCCGTGGATGATCGCGCGTTGCGGTAAATCGCAATCCAGGCGAAGCGCATCCACCAGCAAATAGTCAGCGGCGGGCTGCAATTGTGCGACTGCAAGTTTCATGGCTACGCGAGACGCCTGGTAAATGTTGATTTGATCAATACGAGCCGCATCCACCGCCGCAATGGACCATGCAATCGCATGCTCCCGAATCCTTTCCGCCAATGTCTCGCGGCGTTCCGGCAATAGCAGCTTCGAATCCCGCAGGCCGCGAACGCGGTACTTCGGATTGAGTATCACGGCCGCAGCCACAACCGGTCCGAAAAGGGAACCCCGTCCGACTTCATCAACCCCAGCAACTAAAAGCGCGCCGTTCGCCCATGCGGTCTTTTCGTACTTCAAGGTGCAGTGTAGCCGCTGGAGCAAGCGAAGTTTTGCAGCGGAAGCCGACAACTGCTTTTCCCGGACACGCTTTGCGATAGCAGGCATTTCGGAGGGAACCGTGAGCGCGAGCAAAGTTATCTTCGCCGACATCTGCCCTGTGGAGCAAGCTGGAAAACTCCGGGTACTTACTTTGCAAATCCAATAGGGTGCCAGAACCGTTCCGGCATCCTATATTTCCGCCCCTTTTCCCCGCGTCTTCCGGGTAACCCGGAGCTATTACCCCCGTAAATTGACCGTGTTTTGTGGAACTGCTACTTTCGGTTCGGAGGACGCCTCCTTGTCCGCCCAGACTGAAATGACTGAAATGACACCGTCGCTGCCCGTCGAGCCCGAGCGTGTCGCAAGCCGCGTGAGGGTTGCGATGCCACTTCGTGTGACCTTTTGGGACACCGAGAATAAGCCGTTGCTGGACATGGCATGCACCTATGACATTTCCGAACGGGGCGCACGCATCAGCGGTATGCGTGCAGTCGTGGAAGCGGGAGAAATAGTTGCCATCGAGCGCGGACGAAATAAGACTTTCTGCCGTGTCGTTTGGGTCGGTGATCCGGATTCCGAACAGCGGGGGCAGGTTGGTGTCCAGAACGTTGAAACTGACCGTCCCATGTGGGATAGCGAATTGCGCGAGTTGAATACAGCCTTCGATCCCATTCAAACCGAAAAGAAGCCCAAGAAAAACGATTCGGGACCGCGGTTCCGCGACGAAAATCGGCGGAGCCATTCGCGGTTCAAAGTCGCGGGCATTGCCGAAATGAGCGCGCAGGGCACAAAAAGCGCTCAACTTAAAGGAATGCTGCAAAACCTGTCGGAGGTTGGTTGTCTCATCAGTATCGAGAATGCTCCGCCGCTCGGAACTGACGTGAATCTGGTTCTAAAGATTGACAGCTATGAATTCAGCTTGACTGGCCAGGTGCGGAGTGTTGGCAAAGGCCAGGGAGCCGGAATTCAATTTCACAAAATCCGCAAAGGCGACCGCCAAATGCTTCAATTCCTGCTTCGCAAACTGGCCGAACAGCAACTCGAACATTCGTTTGAGATCGAGATCCAATCGTAAACTAAATTTCCTTAGCTTCACGCCGGATTCCTCTCAGATAAACCGCTAGGCTTTCGGCGCGGCGGCTACGTGTTCGCGGTCAACATCCTTTAGCCTGGCTGCTTTGCCGCGCAATCCGCGAAGGTAATAGAGCTTGGCGCGGCGCACTTTCGACGAGCGAATCAATTCGATCTTGTCAATCACTTTGGAATTGTCGGGGAAAATGCGTTCGACGCCCTGTCCGAAACTCATTTTGCGGACTGTGAAGCTGGCCTGCGAACCATGGTTGCGCGCAATCACCACACCTTCAAAGGCCTGTGAGCGTTCTTTGTCGCCTTCTTTGATTCGCACGTGGACACGGATGGTGTCTCCCGGAACAAAATCTGGAATGTCCGTTCGCTTCGCCTTGGCCAGAAGTTTTTCGATAATTAGACTTGTCATTGATCTGCTCTCTTTCGGGATGTCGGATAATAGATTCTAAACGTGCTACTGTATCGAAGCCTTAATTTGTTCTACCAATTCCGTGTCCCGATCGTCCAAAATGGCGTCGTCAATCAACTCGGGACGGTTGCGGAGCGTCTTTTCAATCGCCATGCGGCGCCGCCACCGGCGTATCTCTTCGTGATTTCCAGAAGCCAACACGTCCGGAACTGACCATCCGCGAAAGTCCGCAGGGCGCGTGTAATGAGGATAATCCAACAGGCCCCCAGAAGCGCATGTCGAATTTGGACCATCGCCAACCTGCGATTGCCGATGCAAACTAAATGATTCCTGCCGCGACGAAGCTTCATTCCCCAGCGCTCCCGGAATCAGCCTCACAACTGCATCCACGATCACTGCGGCGCCCAACTCGCCGCCGCTAAGAACGTAGTCGCCGATCGAAAGCTCTCGATCCGCTAAATGTTCGCCAACCCGCTCATCCACTCCTTCGTAGCGTCCGCAAATCAAGATCATGTGATTCATGCTGGATAGCTCTTGCGCAATTTCCTGAGTGAAGCGCTTACCCTGGGCCGAAAGCAGAATCACAGTTTCCCGCGACCCTTTTTCGATACGAGCCTCGCGGTGGCTCACTCCCAAATTCTCCACACATTCAAAGATCGGTTCCGGCTTGAGCAGCATGCCCTCCCCGCCGCCAAATGGGCGGTCATCCACAGTCTTGTGCCGGTCATGCGCAAACGCCCGCAGGTCGTGAACCTCAATCTCCGCCAGCCCAGCTTCACCGGCTCGCCGGATGATTCCAAAATCCAACGGTCCGCGAAAGAAATCGGGAAAGATCGTAATGATGTCTATCCTCATTACTACAAAACCAGAAAACCCAACTCCCTTAACCCTCCGACGAAATCCGTTGCCTCTTTGTTCCCGAAAGCCCAGCTTTATGCTGCTGCGCTTTTTCCTCGGCCGTCATGGGACTATTCACTTCGAGAATCCCATCCGGCAGCATCATTCGGATGCGCTTCCCCGCCAGGTCAACGTCTTTCAAGAACGCCTGCGCATACGGGATTTCACACGGGCCCCTGCTTGTCCTGACCTCAAGAAGTGGCGCTTCTCCCGCGCCGAAGTTCACGTTTTCAATGATGCCGATCTCGCGGTCTTTACCGTCAGGATCAGTGTCGAAGACCGAGCATCCTACTAAATCGCTGACGTAACTCCATCCCGGCTCAAGTTGCGCGCGCTGTTCCCGTCGTACCTGCAATTCGCATCCCAGCAAAAGTTCGGCGTCGGAGATGGAATTCACTCCGGCAAACTTCAAAACCAACATTCCCTTGTGCGGCCAGATCTCTTCGAGTTCGAGGTCCCTGCGCGTCGAACTCTCAAGCGCCGAAAGCCGCATGCCTGACTGGAATCGGTCCGGGACACTGCTGTGCAACTCCACTGCGACTTCGCCGTGCCGGCCTTGTGTCTTGACCACGCGGGCGAGGGTGATGTACTCGTCTCCGATCAGAAACTCCTATGTAAACGAGACGACACTTTGTTCAACCAGAATTCGCTAAACAGGATTCTGCTCCGGCTGCTTGGGCTCGATTTCGTCTTCTTCAATTTCGTCTTCGATAATTTCGAGGGCGTAGCGTTTATTCGATCTCACGCCCGCGGCCGACAAAAGATTTCTCATGGCGCGTATGGTGCGTCCCTGCTTGCCAATCACTTTGCCGACGTCTCGCGGCGCGAGTTCCAACTCAAGCACGGTTTCGCCCGGCTCTTCGACGAGGCTGACGGAGACCTTATCGCCGTCATCCACGAGCGACTTGACGAGCTGCTCGATCATGACTTGCACATTCATGACCCGCACATTTCCCGTCTGACTAGTTCCGCTTGGCTCAGTCATATAATTTAGGCTTGCTGGCTGGTGCCGAATTTATGAAGCGGCTGCGGCTGCCGGAGCTGGTTGCGACATTATTTTCGATACGCGGGACGACATTTGCGCGCCCTTGGATATCCAATAATCTATGCGCTGACGCTTCAATTCCACGCTGGCGGGGTTTGTCCGTGGATTATACGTTCCCACGATTTCGACCGGCCGGCCATTGCGCGCCCGCTCTTTCTCAATCACCACAACGCGATAATAAGGCTGCTTGCGCGCACCAATGCGCGATAAACGAATCATTAACACAGAGCTTGTTTCCTTTCCTAAATCCTTCGGCAGGTGTAAGGCAAACCATTATTATGCCGGAGGTTAGTACCAATAGCAAGATTGATGCAGGGCGGCCTTTGGCTAAGTTTAGCCAGCTCAGTCACTACACGTAGAAACGCAGCTTGCTGCGTATAAATAGTACTCACATCTAAGCGGCCCTCACAGGGCCGCTGCACTAAGGCATCCAATAAAATAATTAACTGCGGCGCCCAAAATCCCGCCTGGCCCCTAATCTAGAATGGCGGCGCGGCACTCATTGCGGACGGCTCGACGCGATCATGCAGCGCGGGCGCATAATTCTCCACCGTGGTTCTTACTGTCTCCATAAACGACCGGTCAGCCTCGGGATGGATCCGGATAGATTCCACGCTCTTTCCGGGATCCCACTCGAGACAGTGACCGAGGGTTTCCGGTTCGGCGTCCTCGGCACCCTTCATGTCAGCGAAGAGAGCGATGCGAACCTCTTGTTCATACGCGAACATCGGTCGCTTTTTCGTCACAAGGTTTTCACGGGTAGGGGTTCGCTTATTGGATCCGGGAATTTCATAGGCGACCGGGAGCACATGTAAGCCGCCAACCGATGCCCGGAGTTTAGCTAAAGTTGTTTGGATTGCAACTCCTTCCTTGGGCGGGCAGTAAATGCGCCACAATGCGTGCGATTCGTGACTTGAGGCGCTCCAGCAGTTGACGAACGTACGCCGACGCCACAATCCGATGATTCTCGTGGATCGTTGCTCCGCGGTTTCCGGCATCACCTTCGGAAGAGGGATATGAGTGGCCGGATGGCGGGAAATTACGTACGCGAGTTGGTCACCGGCAAGAGCGATCTCCCACGGATCGCCGAGAAGGTCCATTCGCGATAGCCATAGTTGTTTTTTCTGAAGCAGCCAGACGAATCGCGAGAAACCCATGTAACGTCACGCCTTCTCCCCATCGGCCAGGCCAGTTGTTGCCATTATTCGTACACCTCGCTTCGGTGGCGGATTCGCGTCACCTCCACCAGAGATTTTGCGTCTTCAATCGTGTACACCGCGCGGTAGTCACCAACGCGAATGCGCCATTCGCGATCACCCCCTCTTAACTTCTTACAACCTGGAGGACGAGGATTTGAGGTGAGATTTTCCAGGCGCGAAATGATGCGTGCGATCACTTGGCTGGGCAGCCTTTTCAGTTCTCTTTCTGCGCTCGCAGTCAGTACGACGTGGTAGCTAGCCATGCAACTTCGCGCTTTTGATGAGGTCCGATTTCACCTTGTCGAGGGGGATGCGTTTTTCATGCCGGCGCGACCGGGAAACCAGCACGTCCTCAATATCCTCCCACAGCGCTTTGTGTTTCTTGAGGTCAATTACCGCCGCCGTCTTGCGGCCTTTTTCGTCAGTGATGAACTGGATGCCAGTCATGATGGGAAGTGATCTCCTCGGGCCCTGCTACCTGCTCACACCCTAATTTCGGCACTTCGCGCTGTCAACCGGATAGTGGGAGGATATGTTACGCAACCCCGAGCGAAGCGGAGTCTCGATTTCAGTTCAGGAAGTACGTTCGATACAGCGTATCCCTCTGCACGGGCCTGAACCCAGCGTCGCGAATAATGTACCGCAGCTCTTCTTCTGTAGTGCAATTGTTTACGCCTGCGGCTCGCACGACGTTTTCTTCGAGCATCACTGAGCCTACATCATTGCCGCCGAAACGCAGGCCCATCTGGCAGACTTTCAATCCCTGCGTCACCCAGCTCGATTGAACATTCAGGAAGTTTGAAAGATAAAGACGCGAAATGGCCAGCGTCTTCAGATATTCGACGGAAGTCGCTTCGTCCCAATGGCGGCCGCCGAGAGCCGTGTTTGCCGGCTGAAAACTCCAGGGGATGAAAGCCGTGAAGCCTCCAGTTTCCTCCTGTAGTTCATAGAGCCGCTGAAAGTGATTGACGCGATTTTCGTAGTTCTCGCCGACTCCGAACATCATGGTCGCAGTAGTTCGCATTCCAAGTTGGTGCGCGGTTCGATGAACGTTGAGCCAGTCATCGGTCAGGCATTTTAGCCGCGCAATTTTGTATCGAACTTCGTCATCGAGAATTTCAGCGCCGCCGCCAGGAATCGAATCCAATCCCGCATCTCGCAGGCGCGCAATCGTGTCGCGGACGGTTATGGCGCTGTATTCCGCGATGGCGATGATTTCCGACGCCGAATAGCAGTGCAGATGAATTTTCGGAAAGCGTTGCTTGATGCCGCGCAACATTTCTTCGTGCCAGTCAATCTTCAGATCGGGATGCAAACCGCCCTGCATCAGCACGCCAGTGCCGCCGAGTTCGATCGTTTCGCGAATTTTTTCATTAATGGTTTCGAAATCAAGGATATAGCCTTCTTTGGCTCTGGGTCCCTTTAAAGGCCGATAGAACGCGCAAAAAGTGCAGTATTCCGTGCAAAAATTTGTGTAGTTGATATTGCGGTCAATGATGTATGTGACCACGCCCTCGGGATGCAGCTTTCGCCGCTGTGCATCCGCTTCCATCCCGATGCCGAGCAGATCGTCGGACTCGAATAAATCCAGGGCTTGCTGTTTTGTAAGGGACATCGTTTATTTGAAGACCAGCTAATTATTTTCGAGGTTTAGACCAGCCCTAGTCAACTGCCGTTGCGCCGGCGGCTTCGCTTGCGCCTGGAGGGGCGGGCCGCTCGTAGTCGCATTCCTTATTCGTACACGCTATTACAGGCTCTGACTTCACGAATTTTTCCACCAAATAATCGTGCCCGCAGGCCGGGCACTTTTCTGGTATCGGCTTGTTGGCCGAGGTAAACTTGCATTTTGGATAGTTGCTGCAACCGTAAAAAGTATTTCCCTTCCGCGCTTTCTTTTCGACCATTTCGCCGTCGGCGCAGAGCTGGCATTTCACTCCTATAAAGGTCTGCTTTACGTATTTGCACTCTGGATAACCGCTACAAGTCGTGAACTCGCCGAAGCGGCCGTGACGAATCATCATATTGCGGCCGCACTTGGGGCAAAGCTCATCCAGCGGAATATCAGGCACCTTTTTACCTTGATCGAGACGCCGCGTCGTTTTGCAATCGGGATATCCGGTGCAAGCCATGAATTGCCCGAAGCGTCCGCGCTTCAGGACCATGACCCGGCCGCAGTTCTCGCAATACTCTTCCTGCGTGGTCTCCTGCACGTCGGCCGTGTCGAGATCGGGTAAATTGATCGGGTTCTCTTTGGTGAAAGTGCAGCTTTCAGGATTTTCTTTGTCGTAAGAACTGCATGCGTAGAACGAACCGTGTTTGCCCCACTTGATCACCAGAGGAGATCCGCAACGCTCGCACTTTTCGTCGGTTGGCTTCTCCATCCGCTTAATGTTTTCCATGTGCTTTTCAGCGTAGCGGAGGTCTTTCTGAAACTTTTTGTAGAAATCGGCGAGCGTATCTGTCCACTTCTCAGTTCCATCTTCGATCTGGTCCAAATCTCCTTCGAGTTTGGCGGTGTATTGCACGTCGAAAATCTCCGAGAAGTTGGCCACCAGTAAATCCGTTACTACCAATCCAATCTCCGTGGGCGTGAACTTGCCGCCGAGTTTCTGCACGTACTGGCGCTCCTGGATCGTGCTGATGATCGCCGAATAGGTTGACGGCCGGCCAATACCGCGCTCCTCAAGTTCTTTGACTAGAGAAGCTTCGTTGTAGCGCGGCGGAGGCTCGGTAAAGTGCTGCTCGGGCTTCAACTCTTTCAGGGTAAGTTTCTGCCCCGGCTCCAGTACCGGCAATTTGTGTTTGAGTTCTTCTTCCTCTTCATCCTTGACGTCTTTGGACTCTTCGTAAACTTTGAGGAAGCCGTCGAACTTAAGAACTGATCCCGTAACACGAAACCAGAATATTTCTACTTTCGATTTCGCGTCTATATCCACGGTCGTCTGGTCGAAGACGGCGGGCGTGATCTGCGACGCGACGAACCGCTGCCAGATCAGTTTGTAAACTTTGTATTCATCCTCTTTCATGTATTGCTTGATTTGATCGGGATGGCGAAGGACTCCCGTGGGACGAATGGCTTCGTGGGCGTCCTGCGTGTTCTTTTTGGATTTAAATGTATTCGGTGCTTCAGGCATGTATTCCACGCCATACTGAGATTTAATATAGTCGCGCACTTCGCTGAGAGCGTCGTTGGAAACGCGCGTTGAATCAGTACGCATGTAAGTTATTAAACCGACCACGCCCTCTTCGCCCAACTCCACGCCTTCATACAAGCGTTGCGCGATCATCATGGTGCGCTTTACGCTGAAACGCAGTTTGCGGGAGGAATCCTGCTGCAATTTGCTGGTGGTAAAGGGCGGAGCTGCGTTACGACGGCGTTCCTTGCGATCAACCGTGCGAACAAGCCAATCGGCTTCTTCCAGGGCAGCGCGAATCTTTTCGGCGTCGTCCCCGTTCGTGACTTCGACCTTCTCTTCATTCTTGCCGATAAACCGGGCATCGAAGGCGGGCGGTTTTGGCCCTGTCAGGTTGGCATCAATGGTCCAATATTCCTGCTTCTGAAAGGCCTTGATTTCCCGCTCGCGATCCACGATCAATCGCAAAGCAACGGTTTGAACTCGCCCAGCCGAAAGTCCTCGCCGTACTTTATCCCAAAGAAGCGGCGAAACTTGGTAACCGACCAAGCGATCAAGAACGCGCCGCGCTTGCTGTGCATCCACCAGCGCACGATTTATCTCGCGGGGATGCTCGAATGCTTCCCGCACCGCACGCTGAGTAATTTCATTGAAGGTGACGCGCTGAATTCGATCGCCATTTTCTTCATCCGTCTTCTTCTTTTTCTTGCTCTTTTTACCTTTGGCACCGTCTCCCAATTCTTCCGCAAGATGAGCCGCCATGGCTTCGCCTTCACGGTCAGGATCAGGCGCAAGGTAAATGTGATCCATCCCCAAGGCGAGCTTTTTCAGCTTGGCAAGAACCTTCTCTTTTCCGGGGATAACGATGTATTCGGTATCGAAATTGTTCTCCACATCTACGCCAAGAGTGCTTTTAGGCAGGTCTTTCACGTGCCCAAACGAGGCCTCCACGGTAAAGCCCTTACCCAGATATTTTTGGATCAGCTTGACCTTGCCCGGCGATTCGACGATGACTAGACCTTTTTCCAATGCTTCCTCAGACGATTGATTTCTTTCCCGAAGCTAGCACGAAAGTGCGGGTTTGTAAAAAGCGCTTCTAGCTTCTGGCTGCTAGCTTCTAGCTTGCTACCGGAGTTGCAACCCTCTGCACGAATGCTGCCAGCATCCGCTGGACCTCAAGTGTTCTGGCTTCCAAATCTACGAATTCATCTGCCGTAATAAGGCCTAGATCCTTGGCGAGAAGTAGGTGATATTCAAGTTCACTCGCCGAGCCGCGGGCGATTTGCAAGAAACGTTTCATCTCCCCGTCTGACCTTCTACCGCATCCTTCGGCAATGTTCGCGCCAACCGAAGCTGCCGCTCGCCTGATTTGGCTTGTCAGGCCGTAAGCTTCTTCTCTCGGGAAAGTTCGCGTTTTGCCATAGATGAGAAGTGTCAATTCATGTGCTTTTGCCCAAACTCTCAAATCTTTAAAATCTTCCATAATTCGCAATTTCGAACCGCGTGGGATTCTAGCTAGAAGCCAGCAGCTAGAAGCTCTTTACAAAATTCTTTCCCGGCAGCTGCTTCACCTTGCCGGCCAATTCGAGTTCGAACAAAGCTGCGAAAATTTCTGACGAGGATACTGCTGGTTCCAGCCTTTCCACAATCTCATCAATGTGAGTGGATTCATCCGCCTTGAGCAGCGCGAATATCTTTTTTTCGTGGGGCGACAGTTCCGCTTCTTCAAATAGGGATGCGGTTCCGGTGGGGGACGATTCATTGGCGGGATCGGGAGCCAACGCGATACGAACGCTTGCCGGGAGCTCTTCCCAGACATCTTCCCAGGTCGCCACCAGTTTTGCGCCTTGTTTAATCAATGTGTTAGGTCCCCACGAGTTCTTATTGGTGACATTGCCGGGAACCGCAAAAATATCCCGATTTTGTTCGAGCGCGCAGCGGGCTGTAATTCTTGTTCCGCTATATTCCGCCGCTTCGACGACCAGCACACCGATCGAGATTCCACTGATAATACGGTTGCGGATGGGAAAGTTTTGCGGAGCCGCAAAAGTGTTGACGGGAAACTCGGTGATGATCGCTCCGCCCATGGCAATGATCTGCTCAAGCAGCCGTGAGTTTTCTTTGGGGTAAATGGCATTGATGCCAGTCCCCAGGACCGCAACGGTCTTGCCCTTGGCGAAAAGTGCTCCACGATGTCCCGCCGTGTCCACCCCCCGCGCCAATCCACTGAAGATCACTAGTCCACGCGCTGCGAGATCGCAGGCCAGACGCTCGGCCATGCCAGAACCATATGGCGTTGGATGTCGCGTGCCAACCAGCGCGATACCGGGTTGTGATAGCGCCGCCACGTTGCCCTTAACGTAAAGCATGAGCGGGGGATCATAGATTTGTTTCAGCTGCGAAGGATAGGCGGAGTCATCCATTACAACCACTTCCGTGCCCACTGATAGCGCGAGTGCGAGTTCCTCCTGCGCCAGTTCGGCGGACTGTCCCGTCGCGAGGGCTTGCGCCGATATCGCGCGCAGGCCGGCAGCCTCTAATTCCGTAAGCGTGGCTTTGAAGACAGCTTGTATGCCGCCAAAGAATTCCACCAATCGGCGGCTCTTGTTCGCACCCAAGCCAGGCGTAAGCGCTAAAGCCAGCCATTGCCGTGTAAGCGCTTCGTCTTTGTTGAAAGCGATAGCAACTGCCTGAGACATTGTTGCCTCCAAGCTGCGAACTCTATAGACGGCGCAAAAACACTGTCAAGGTTAGATGGCACAAGTTTGTTAATATAGTTGCAATTGTCCGCATGACACGTCTGCGTATTTCCGCCATTTCCTACCTGAATACGGCGCCACTGATGTGGGATTTCGGGAAGGGGCACCCTTCATTCGATATTTCCTATACAGTTCCGTCGCAGTGCGCAGCGCAGTTGGCACGGGGTTCTGCGGATATCGGGATCATCCCGGCGGCCGCTTACGCCAGCATTCGTGACCTGGTAGTTATTCCCGGTGTAGCGATCGCTTCAAAGGCCGCAGTGCGCTCAATCCTGCTCGTCAGCAGGGTTCCTCTGGAAAGGATTCGAACTGTCGCGATGGATAATTCTTCTCTGACGTCAGTGGCCCTAGTTCAAATACTGTTTGCGAAATGGTGGGGAGGAGGCCGGCATTTCGTCTCCGCCGATCCTGATGTTGACAGGATGCTCGAGCAGCACGATTCGGCGCTGGTGATTGGAGATGCAGCTTTGCAGGTGGACCGCTCCCGCTACATAACTTATGACCTGGCGGAAGAGTGGATTCGATTCACTGGCAAACCGTTCGTGTTTGCGTTTTGGGCGATTCGAAACGCGGCATTAGCTTGTTTTTCTGACAACAATCTCGCCTCTATTTTTCAGCAGTCCCGCGACAACGGGTTAAGGCCCGAAAACCTCAATGAAATTTCGAACGACTGGGCGCCTCGGCTCCATTTGACCCAGGCCGATGTGAAGAGCTATCTGACGAAAAACATTTATTACCATCTGGACCGCGCATGTCTGGAGGGCTTGACGCTCTTCTATCAGTACGCGCGGGAATGCGGTATCTTGCCCTCGTCACCCCAATTGCGTTTTCTGGAGGCCGAAAAGCTTGCGGCTATTTAGCCGCTTTCTCTGCAATAACATTCCCAGGACTGTAAACTGCCTCTAAGTCAATTCATGCTGCAATATTATCCATTGCTGTTCGCGAGTTCCATTGGATGGCTCGTGCGCCTGGGCGGCCCCGGGTTAATTCTGATTGGACTCGCGGATAACTCGGTTGTCCCCCTCACTGGCAGCATGGATGTACTCACCATTTATCTCGCCGCGAGTCACCGGCAAGCGTGGCCTTACTACGCATTTATGGCGACCTTGGGGGCGGTGGCCGGCGGATATATTACATACGCGCTCGCCCGAAAAGGTGGCAAGGAAGCGCTGGACCACAAATTCTCAAAACGCCGCGCCGACAAGCTTTGCAAGAGATTCGAGAAGTGGGGGTTTGGCGGCGTATTTATCCCGGCACTCCTGCCGCCTCCATTTCCTCTAGTGCCTTTTCTCATCGCGGCCGGAGCGATGCAATATTCGCGACGAAAATTTCTGCTGGCATTAGTGCTTGGCCGGGCCTTGCGTTATTCCATCGTCGCCGCCTTGGGGGTTCATTACGGAAAGCCAATTCTTGCGTTTTTCCGCCACTACAACAAGCTGGCGGTATTGGTATTGGTCGGTCTGGCGGTGATTGGCGGCGCTTTTACTTTGATTGGATACCTTCGCAGCCGGAAAGCGAGGTCTCCTCAGAAAAGCAAACGGGTGGCGGAAGGCAAGACTGCATAGTTTGGGCAAGCCAATCTTCAAGATACGAAGCACGCGACGCGCACTATAACGCCCATCGCCGAGGTAATTGTTTGAATCCGGCACTTCTTTTTCTCATCAACTACCGTAAGACTTGTGCTGCGTCACGACGCCGATGCAGAAACCGCAATTCATAAATCTCTGGAGAATTGAATGTCTAATAAAGCTACTGCCGCTGATGCTGAACTGATTCTTAAGCTGTACGATCTCCGCCGCGAAGCCGAGCTGCGCAAAGCGCGCCAATGGTGGACGGCCACTTTCTGGCCGCAAACCGCCGATGACGTTACGAAGATAGCTGCGAATTTCGGCAGCCCTGAAAATAATTGGTTTCGCCAGGTTTCGGGATACTGGAGCATGGCGGCTTCGCTAGTCGAACACGGAGCACTCGACCGGGACCTTTTTCTCGAACCCAGCTTCTGCGGTGAGATGGTCCTGATATTCGCCAAAGTCAAACCATTCTTGAAAGAGCTACGGGAGAAGGTAAGTCCCACTATGTTCCTCACGATTGAGGGACTGGTAAACAGCACGGAAAAGAGCCGTGCGATGCTACAGAGGATGGAGACGACTGTTGCCAACCGCAAAAAAGCGATGGCTGAGACAGCGAAGGCCAGCTAGAAACATTGAGTAATCGGGCAATTGGGTAATTTTTGATTGGGTGATTTTGCAAGTCGCTTTTAATCACTCAATTACTAAATTACCCAATTTTATGAAATGTACTCGCGGATGTACTCGTCTTTCGACTGCGCCAATTCGTGCGCGTCGCCGTTAAAAATAATTTTCCCATCCCGCAATAACAGAAAACACATTGGAACAGTTTCACGCGCACTGGGTGACAGTGGTTGCATGTGGTTTGTCTTGCGGTCAAATCCGTAAGTGGCCATGGTAAAGGCGTCTTGCAAACGATGGGTTACGAAAAGTGAGCTCGTCTTGGCGACATCTCGTTGCTTAATAATAAGCTCGACAATCGTCGTGGAAGTTACTGGGTCAAGACCTCCGGTGGGTGAATCGTAAAGCAGAAGTTCGGGTTCGTTAATAATCGCGCGGGCGATGGCCACCCGGCGACGCATGCCGCCAGAGAGTTCTGAAGAAAACATGTCAATAGTTTTTTCAAGTTCAACGAAGCTGAGCACTTCCAGCACCCGTTTCTCGATGTCGGCTTCGGAAACATCTCCTTCTTCAAGCAGCCGAAACGCCACGTTTTCCCGGACGGTGAGCGAATCAAACAGCGCGCTTTCCTGGAATACCATTCCAATCTTGCGCCGCAGTGCAAACAGATCCTTCTGGTTCATGTTCGTGATGTCAACTCCCAGAACGTGCACGCGGCCGCTATCAGGCCTAATCAGCCCCATTGCCAGCTTGAGAATGGTGCTCTTTCCCGAGCCGGCCACACCAAAGATTGCCTTAGTTTCTCCGCGCTCGAGCTGAAAAGATATTCCGTCCAGAACAACCTTGTCGTCGAACGCCAGCGAAACATCTTCAAATACGATGACTGGAGAGGCGGCATCCTGGATTGCACGGGACGGTTCTTCTGCCACAATTGGGGGTGCGCCCATATCAGCGATTTCCGAAAACTGCCATGAGCAGCTTGGTAACGAAGGCATCCACCATCACAATCGAAACTGACGCCGCGACCACGGCTTGCGTCGTAGCTCGTCCTACGCCCTGTGTGCCTCCGCGCGCCGACATGCCGTAGTAGCACCCCACTGTCGCAATGATGAATCCGAAGATAAGAGGTTTGATGAGTCCCGTGAATACGTCTCTAAAAGCGAGGACCTGCCAGGCCGAACTCCAATACTGGTGCGCATCAAGCCCAAGCATGAGAGTGGAAACGACGGATCCCCCGAAAAGACCGAGAAGATCGGAAATAATAGTTAGAAAAAAAAGCATGAACACTGTCGAAACTACGCGAGGCGTCACCAGCTTTTTGAGCGGGTCGGTGCCCAAGGCGCGCATGGCGTCAATTTGCTCAGTCACTACCATCGAACCAAGTTCGCTTGCCATCCCAGACGCATTCCGGCCTGCGACCATCAGTCCCGTGAGCACGGGACCCAGTTCCGTCACCATTCCTACAGAGACCAACTGGGCTATCAACGAAAGCGACCCGAACCGTTGCAGTGTATTTGCGCTGTTCAGTGCCAGCACAACTCCGGTAAACAATCCCGATAGGGCCACGATGGGCAACGATCCAACGCCGATCAGATCCGCCTGCTGCACGATGTCGCCGGAATAAACCGGCTGGCTGAACAGGTTGGCGATGGATCGCCCCGCAAGGACGGAATAATCCTGCACAGCCGTGACCTGCTCTTTGGCGAATTCGGAGGGAGATTTTAATTCCATTTCGAGCGTAGCCTGAGGGAAATATAACAGAAAGCCGCCGGTAGTTAGTTCAAAGTCCTGTTTGGTAATGGAGAGACGGGCGTTCCTGCCCCTCATGTCGGGCGAGGACGCCCGACGCTCCACAAATCTGCTAGTCCCGAACTTTCTTTTTAATTTCGATGGAGAGACGTTTGATTTTTTGATTCAAGGTAGACAAAGGCACACGGAAACGCTCAGCCGCTTCGGTCTGGTTCCAATTGCACTTATCGAGCATGTCCAGGATGATATGACGCTCGTAATCTTCCACAATGTCGAACAGGGAAGCGTCAGCCCGATGCTCCAGGCGAGGAAACGCCGTGCCCCGCCCGGCAATGCTATCAGGCAGCAATTCGGTGCCAATCTCCGGTCCCGAGGAGAGAACGACCGCGCGTTCGATGACGTTTTCCACCTCGCGCACGTTGCCAGGCCATGAATAGGTTAGCAAAGCTCGCAGAGCTTCCGGAGTGATGCGTCTCGCCGGACGGTCGTTTTCCTGTGCGTAACGCTGCAAAAAGAATTCAGCCAAAAGGGGGATGTCTTCTTTGCGCTGCCGCAGTGGAGGCAGGTCAATCGTGATCACGTTTAAGCGATAAAACAGATCTTCGCGAAATTTGCCTTCGCGAACCAGTTGCTTCAAGTCCACATTGGTGGCAGCGATAATGCGGACGTCTACCTGCAACTCGTGCACTCCGCCGAGATGCATGAACTTCCGGTCTTGCAGGACGCGCAAAATCTTGCTTTGCGTATCCATGCCCATGGTGCCGATTTCGTCGAGAAAAAGCGTTCCGCGGTCGGCGATTTCGAACAAGCCTTTCTTCGAAGCAATCGCGCTGGTGAACGCCCCCTTCACGTGACCGAACAGCGTGGATTCTAAAAGATCGGGCGGCATCGCGCCCGTGTTCACGGGAACGAAAGCACGGTCTTTCCGCGGCGAATTGAGGTGAATGGCCTTCGCAATCAATTCTTTGCCGGTACCGCTCTCGCCCTGCAACAGGATAGTAGAGCGGCTCGGCGCCACTTGGGCGACGAGGTCGAAAATGCTTAGCATGGGCTCGCTCTTGCCCACTATATTTTCGAAGTTATAACGCTGCTTGAGCGCGCGCTTGAGCTGAATATTTTCTTCTTCAGCGCGCCGCCTGCTCACTATCGCCCGGACGTCGGCTAGCAGTTTTTCATTGTCCCAGGGTTTTTGGACGAAGTTGACCGCGCCCGACTGCATCGCGCGCACGGCATTCTCCACCGTCCCATATGCCGTGATCATGATGACGCAAAGTTGCGGGTCGTGATCACGAAGCTCATGGAGAAGATCAATCCCGTTGCGATCCGGCAACGCGAGGTCCAGCAGCACCAGGTCGAATGCGTGCTCTCCAATGCAGATAAGCCCCTGTTGAGCGGTGGCGGCCGTTTCTACCTGGTAGCCCTCCATCTCGAGAAGGGTTTGCAGCGACTCCCGAATCGCCGCTTCGTCATCAATGATCAAGATGACACCCGTCGAGAGCGACGAGGCTTCAGCTAGATTGGGATGAGCGATTACCGCAACTTCAGACATTCACAGCCTTCTTCATCATCGGGAAATCGAGGGTGAATGTGGTGCCCTGGCCGGGATTGCTTTCCACCCGAATTTGTCCGGCATGCTCTTGAATGATCCCGTAGGTGACGGAGAGCCCCAATCCAGTTCCCCGGCTTTGCCCTTCGGTAGGCGCGTTCTTTGTAGTGAAGAATGGATCGTAAATGCGGCGAATGTGCTCTTGGGCAATGCCGTTGCCCGTGTCCGAAACGATGACGGAAACATTGGAGCCGTTCGAGGTCGCGACACGAAGAGTGCCTCCGTTTGGCATGGCATCGCGGGCGTTCAGAAACAAATTCAAAAATACTTGTTGCAACCTGCCGACATTTCCATGGATGGGTGGCAAGTGGTTTACGAATTCGTCCTGAACCCGAATTTTTGCGGTTTTAAATTGGTGCTCAAGCAGCGCGAGGGTGTCGAGAATGATGGTGGTTACGTCAACGCTGGTGAATTCCGCACCGCTGGTGCGGGAAAAATTCAGCAAATTGTTCACTATTTCTGAAGCGCGGAAGGTCTGGCGCGTGATTTTTTCCATCAGACCGCTTTTTTGCGGATCGCCCTGAAGCTGTTTCGAGAGCATCTGAGCGTAAGAGGAGATCACCGCCAGCGGAGTATTGACTTCGTGCGCAACTCCCGCGGCAAGCAGGCCGATGGAAGAAAGCTTGTCGGCTTGCGAGAGTTGAGATTCGAGTTCAACCCGTTCGGTGATGTCGTCCATGATAATCAGGCGGCCAATCACGTTAAATTTCTTCGTCACGAGCGGTGCGATGGCTACATTCACAACCCGGCTCTCTCCCGTCGGCGTCCCCAGGCGGAACTTGTAGAGATTATGGATGCCCGGGCTTTGCCGGACGCGGTAAAACTCCTCAACGAACGCAGCAGGGAAGACCTCGCTCAGCGGACGAGTCATCGCCTGCCATCGTGGCAGCGCGTACATCACTTCCATCTGCGAGTTCCACGACTCAATGCGATCGGCCAAATCCACAGCCATGACGCCGACGTTAATTGACTCGACGATGTTTTCGTTGAAGTCTTTCAGGCGCTCGTATTCAGAGACCTTTTGCTCCAGCGATGCGTAGAGGCGTGCGTTCTGAATTGCGATTCCCAGATATCCCGCCAAAGTCTCCAGCAGTTCAACGTCTTCGCTGGAAAGGAAATCGCCTTCAATTGTCTTGCCCAGTCCGATGACGGCGATGGTCTGCTTGCGGGCGCGGCAACTGATGTAATAATTCAGATCCAGTTTCGCAATGGTTCCCTGAGCGCTCGCCGTCTCGCGGGGCACCTGATGCGTGTTATCGAAAAACAAATGACCAGATTCGGCTTCGGGTCGTGATGCAGCTAGAAAGCTCAAGTCAAGGCCGCTGGTCTGCGTGATCCCGAAGGACTTTGCCAGCACAAATCTTGATTCTTTCTCCCCGGCTGATAGGAAAATGGCCATCCGATCCACAACCAGGGTGCGCGACAACCGGTCTACGACCGAACTCAACATCTTGTCCAGATCAGTTTCTGCGTTCAGTTCGCGGGCGAATTCAATCAAGGTTTTCCGGTAGTCATAGCGGGCCCGATAGAAAAATTGATCAATCCGCACCTGTATCCATTTGCGGACGGGATCGAACAAGAGCGCGGTGACCACGATTGCCAGCGTGAGTCCGATGGGTCCCGAACTCGGTATTCGGGCATGCACCAATTCCGCGACCGCTGCCACAACCGCGAAGTAACTTCCCGCAATGGTCCCCGCGGCAAGGGTGTAAACCATGCCTCGCTTAAAGATCAGGTCTACATCCATCAGGCGATAGCGGAAAATGGCGTATCCGAAGGTCAGCGGCAGAATTCCCAAAGAGAGCACCGAAACCTTCATGCCCGCGGTCTGACCGTTCCCCAGGATGTACGGTATGACGTAAAACAAAGTGAATGGGGTAATGGCAAGAATCGTGCCGCGAGTGACCCACTTCAATTGCTGGCGCAAAATCGGCGTGCTTGCGCGGCGATAGCTGTACCACAGCACTCCCGCTGCAATTACAAAAAACAGCGCCAGATAGCCCATCTGCAAACGATCAAGATTCCAGCGCAAACTTTCGCTGGCTTGCAAGTATCTAAGCGCCAGAATATGGCGGACTAACAGAATCAAGCCAGGAATGTAAATAAGAGGAAGTGCCCAGCTGCGCTTTTGCAGCCAGTGCCGCTTTTCAGGGAAAGTAAGAACAAAATGGAGAAACAACGCAGGCTGAAGCAGGCCGGCTACAACGTTGCTCCAATAGATCGTCCAATCGAACTGGTTAAATTTGCCCGTGTACTTAAAGGCGTAAAAAATAAACGACACCAGGCAGAAAATATAAAAGTGCATGGACCCCGGAGCTGTCCATCGCCGCAGTAATACATAAATTCCTATTCCGAGGTAAATGAGGGCAATAAGCCGCAGCCAGTAATTTAGAGACTTTTCCGCGGGAACAAGAATTACGGTTGCATCAACCGGAACCGATTTGCGAACAAGCGAGTATGTCGCTTTGGACCAGATTCCAACACGGTACATTTCCCGCACTTGGGCAGCGGCGTTGTGTACGGGATCCTCATTAATGGCAACCAGTAAATCGCCCTCCTTAACCCCCGCCTTGATCCCTGGTCCGCTATTCTCGACCCGGTCGGCCACGAGATTGCCACCATGCTCAACCCACCAGACTCCGTCATAAGGGGTTTGAAAATTGTGTTCTTTCTGGAAGTTAATTGTGGCCAGAACTATGGCAGCGGCGGTCAACAGAAAAAGTAGTATGGCGGGACGAATTTGGAAGTCTCGGCTCATTGGCGCAGCAAGCTGCGGGGACACAAATGTCCCCCGTCGGTCACACTGCACGTTCGCTGCCACCTGCTCAGACATAAAGGAGATCGTAAATGATTCTCAATAAAAGGCTTGCCCCATTATAAAAGGAAGATGAATCGGAAGCTATGTTTTATGGAATAGTTATGTGGAATTTGGTAAGTCATTGCAGATGCGGAGCTTGGCGGTCAGTCAATCCTTACTCCCCGCCTGGCATTATGGCAGCCTGTCACCGCTAATCGGCAAGTTTACTGCGAACTTTCCGCGTGGAGTTCAAGGGTCACTCCGGAATTCGTTACTTGGCGCTTCTTTGGTGGTTTCGTCCGCTGCTTGCTCATACGATTGGCTCCTCCCGATAGAGTTGTGTCGTGTGGGCTACCATTGACACAATTAGCATCAGCATCATGCCTAGGATCGCGATGGAGCCGCCTATGTCGAATAGTCGAAACTGCGTGCCGAACAGTGTCACCACCGAGTGATTGAGCAGCGCCAAATTCCCCACTGCCAAAAGAATCCTTATTTCGGTAGGACCAAACTTCCAGTAAGACAGCCGGAATAGGCTCAATGTGTATGTCGCCAGGTAAGCTTCGATCGAAAGCATCAGGAACGACACCAAGCATTCCAAACACAATTGCGGGATGGACATATCGCGAGAATGCCAACCCACCCATCAGAAAAAATGGGGCGATGGTGTCCGTAATGTGGTCAACATAGAAGCCGTACCTCGGCCGTTCGCGCTTCCGAAAACGAGCGAGCGTGCCGTCCAGGCTGTCCCCGAGCCAGTTCATTGCGATGAATAGGATTCCCAGCAGGAGTGCCCCTCGGTCTCGAGGCCCACCCGCGCGATATTTCCCGGTACCAACGATCAGGCGGGAATGAAACCCGCGTCCAGATGTGATGAGTGGATCAGCGATACCCCCGTGTGCTTTACTGAGTGCTTGATTTAAGTGGAGGGCGTTATGCGAGAACGAACACTGAAAGTTGTGTTAGTGCTGGTGGGATTAGTTTTTACGGCTGCGATTTATCCCTTGACGATGTTTCTATCGCGAGAGCCGGCGTTGGCGATGATGCTCAGCCTCTATTTCACACTCGGAATTTTCCTGTTGCTGGCGGTGCGTAACCCATCCGCGCATCGCAGTCTGATCGCCTTCACTGCGTGGTCGAGTTTTGTTCATGCCACGGTTATGGCCGTGCAGGTATACCAGAATAAGATCGAACGCGGAGAATTGGTGGGCGTGGTTGCGCTCGTGATTGTTGGCGTAGTGCTGATCGCGCTGTCTCCGGCGAGGCAGAAGGGTGAGCGGGCATTGGCACCAGGTGCGTAGGATAGGCGCGGGTCCTCGGCGTGTGGCTGATCATCAACGGCTGCGTTTATCCGGTCATTAGCGCTACGGGCTTCCTGTTACCGCAATACGAGAACAGGGTTTCGAACATCACCTTCCCCGCACTGTTGGGAGAGTTGGCGATCATCTTGTGGCTACTGATAAAGGGCGCCAGGCCAGAACCACTGGACGCCGCAGCTCCACTTCCGGCGACTGGTTAGGCCGGCCGAGTTGGTCATAACTTTAGCCGTGCAGAGACGACCATCAACTAACCCCAGCGTGCGAAAGGGTCAACAGCATCCTTTGTGGAGAGATTTGGAAGCGTAGAGTTGAGATCCCTCACTCATCCGCAAAGAACGTGCATGGGTCGGAGTCAGGGCTGCCCACAAAGTCCTTCGTCGTCCGATGGCGGCAATTTCCGATTTGACCTTTTTCTCCGTCCGGATATACCCTCAATCGCGAGGAGCAAATCTCATGCGCAAGAGTTTTATAAGCATCGTCGCTGCCGCGCTTCTAGTTGCGATCTCGATTGGGTTAGCGCCACAGCGTCTGCGAGCGGAAACGAAGGAGGCAGCCAAGTCGTCACCGATAAAATTGAAGGTCGGGGATGTGGCTCCCAATTTTACTTTGCTGGCCTTCGATGGCGCGGGGCTAAAAAAAATCTCCCTCGAAGATTATCGCGGGAAAAAGAACGTCGCGCTGGCCTTTTATGTGTTCGCCTTCACCGGTGGTTGAACGCAGGAAGTCAAAGCTTTCCAGCAGAATTTGACAAAGCTGGAAGGCTCCGACACCCAGGTCCTGGGTGTGAGCATGGATAGCCCGTTTTCGAATTTCGCATTCGCGCAACAGAATGGAGTCACCTTCCCGTTGCTTGGCGACTGGGGAGGCGCGGTGACTCGTGAGTATGGTTTAGCGGAAAAGAGAGACATTAAAGGCGTGCCCATGGAACTGGGCCGTCGCGCGACGTTTTTAATTGATAAAACCGGCAAGATTATTGACGAGCAAGTGGATGATTCGGCCCTCGATCCGACGAAGACGGTCACCGCGTGTGAGCGCAGCGCTCATTCCAAACCTTGATGTTGGGTGAAAGTTATCGCTTCGATCCGGGTCGTTAATGGCCTCTGATGCCCGCCCCTATAGACGCGCGCAAGTTTGGCAAATTGAACCGGCGTGAGTTGTTAAAGCTCACTCCGGTGATCGCGTTGGGGGCTTTTGCAGTTCCCAAATTTCAAAAGCCCCTGCTGAAGGCGGGTTTAGCCTTCAGCGACTGGTCATCGAAACATCTCTTTCGCGCTCATCATCTGGCGACGACGTTCCCTGATTCGCATCTCACCCCTTTCAGTGAATTTCCAATCAACGACTACGATGTGGACGATCCGGACGTTGATCTCGGCGCTTGGACTCTCGCGGTAGGCGGCGCGGTGCAGAAGCCGGGAAATTATTCGCTGGCGCAAATCCAAACGCTGCCAATGTTCCGCCAGAATACGCGCCATGTTTGTATCGAAGGATGGGACGTTATTGGCCGTTTCGGCGGCGTGCGCCTCGCCGATTTTCTGACGAGGATCGGAGCGGACACGACGGCGCGTTACATCACAGTTGAATGTGCGGACGACTACCACGAATCTTTGGACATGCACACGGCGTTGCATCCGCAGACGTTGCTTTGTTTTGAAATGTATGACCAGCCGCTCACCCGCGAACATGGCGCTCCGCTTCGGCTACAGATTCCTACGAAGATTGGATACAAACAGGCAAAATATCTCACCAGCCTGAACGTGTCTCACGTGATCGAAAAAGTTGGCTACTGGGAAGATCAGGGCTACTCGCATTTCTATGGTTTATAGGCGCGGAGGTTTGCATTCAATGTCGAGTGAGTCTTTGCTGATTGAAGATTCGAAGACCGAAGAACCTACGCGGGCGGTGTACGAACATCCGTTGGTGATAAGGCTATGCCATTGGATCAACGCTGTGGCCTTGTTTGTTCTTGTAGGGAGCGGCCTCCAGATTTTTCGGGCATTTCCGAGTTTCGGTGCGAAGATTCCGCAAAAAGTCTTGATCAATTGGCCCAAATCGCTGGCTCTCGGCGGTTGGCTGGGCGGTGCACTGCAATGGCATCTGACTTTTATGTGGATATACATTGCCAGCGGAGTGATTTACGTCGGATACCAAATTGTCAGTGGCCACTACAGACAAGTCCTCTTCACGCACCGCGATCTTCCCGGCGTGTGGCCGATGGCGCGGTATTATTTTTTCTTCGGCAAAAAACCGCCGTTGAATGAAGCCTACAATCCGCTGCAAAAGCAGGCTTACACTTCTGCATTCATTTTGGGAGCGCTTTCTGTACTGACCGGATTGGTTATCTGGAAGCCGGTGCAATTTTCATGGCTGGGCTGGATGATGGGCGGATTCCATTGGGCACGTCTCTGGCACTTTCTGATTATGTGGGCGCTGCTCGCGTTTTTATTCGGACATCTGGTTATGGTCGTGTTGCACGGATGGAATAATTTTGTGTCCATGCTCACTGGATGGAAGAAAAATCCCGAGTACGGACCGGAGTAGTTTTAGAGACAGATCGAAATGAACATGCCTGATTCAAAGGGTACCTCATTCGGGTGGGTCGTCGCTGGTGCCGGTGCAATCTTAATCGCGGCAACTTTCTTGATAGGCAACTCATCTGGCTATTCACATCCTGGGATGCGCTCTGAACATGCGGCCCCGGCGAAATCTTCAATGCCGGAGGATATGCCGGTCATCGTTTCCGATGACAGCAAAACGTTCCACGTGAGCGGGTGTACTTTTATTCACGACAAAGCGAAATCGAAAACGATCTCGACCAAAGAAGCGGTTCGCCAGGGATATTCCCCGTGTATTCGATGTCTGCGTAAGTACGCCGCGTTCGCGAAGCCGGTGGAATAGGGCCGGCCTCCGGTCGTCGTCAAGAAAATTCCCGCCTTGTCTCTCCAAAGAGCGGAGAGACAAGGGCAGGGTACCCCCGGGAGGAAGATCAGAAAGTAAAGGCTGGGCCAGCCCCAAGTCCACAGAAACTCGGTAAGATGAAGCCGATGTCGAGCTCACTTTCATCCGGCGGAATCTATCGCTTCGGGGTTTACGAAGTAAATCTATCCTCCGGAGAACTGCGCAAGTCGGGAATAAGGCTGCGGCTTCCAGGGCAAGCCTTCAGGGTCTTGGTGACGATGTTGGAACGCCCATCGGAGCCGGTAACCCGGGAAGATTTGCGACTAAAACTCTGGCCTGAAGGCACGTTTGTTGATTTCGATCATGGACTGAACATCGTCATCAACAAGCTCCGTGAACTTTTAGCGATAATGCGGCTAATCCGCGATTCATTGAGACGCTGGCACGCCGCGGATATCGCTTTATCGCTCCAGTGGAGCTCATCCCAGGAGAAGCGCCCGCTAAAGAGTCTCGCGGTCCCGAGCTACCTCATGCGTCGGACAAGTCGGCTGATTGCTTCAACAATGATTACGCCGCTTGATCACGCTTTTATTTAAAATCCGGGCGGCCGCTGGTCCACCACACCCAGTGTACGTTCCAGTGCGAACCCTGCGCTCCCCAGAGTTCCCTCTTCGAAGAGTCTTCCAATCAGGGTTATTCCGTGAGGGACACGGCGCGGCGGAGAGAACTTTGGTAGTGGGTTTTTGGGATCCGGCGCCCAATCACTGCGTGCCTCCGAGACTTCAACGAAACCCGCGCGGAGAGTCAGCGACGGATGTCCGGTGAAGTTGGTGATGGTCAGCATTTCATCACGGAGGGACGGAACCAGTAGCAGGTCCACCTGAGAGAATACGCGTGCCATTTCCTCGGCAACTTTTCGCCGCAACCTGTCGGCCTGAACGAAGTCCACTGCCGAGAGGAAGCGGGATTGCCGAAAAATATTGGGCCAGGCGTCAGGTACCTGCATTTTAAGCTGGTCCACTTGGTGATCAAGTGTGATTTCCTCGAAAGCGGCTGCAGCCTCGGCGAAAAGGATGAGGTCGAGCGAGTCGTAGGGCCAGTTCGGAATATTTACTTCGACCGGGACGAAGCCAATTTTCTTTACGGCTTCCAGGGACGCCCGATCCACATCCGTTGCAGGGGGTTCTTTCATCCAGGCGGGAAAGTATCCCACGCGAAGGCCTTGGACGCGTGCCTTGGCGTCAAAGTCCAAGTTGCTGGGAACGCTTGACAGATCTCCAGCGTCAGGTCCCGAGATTGCATGCAGCACCAGCATCGCGTCTTCGACACTGCGGGTCATGGGCCCGAGCTTATCGAGCGACCAGCAAAGCGTCATGGCGCCCGTGCGAGGTACCCGGCCATAAGTAGGGCGCAGCCCGGTAATTCCACATCGCATGCTGGGACTTACTATGCTGCCGCCGGTCTCGCTGCCGATCGCGAATCCTACTAATCCTGCGGCCGTCGCGGCACCGGGGCCGGCGCTCGATCCAGATGATCCTTCCTCCAGGAGCCACGGATTCATCGTCTGTCCGCCAAACCATATATCGTTCAGCGCCAGCGCCCCCATGCTCAACTTCGCCACCAACACTGCGCCCGCCTCGCGCAGACGCTCGACCACGGTAGCGTCCTTCGTGGGAATACGGTTTCGGAAAGGCTCAGCACCGTATGTAGTGGGGATTCCGGCAGTGTCCAGAAGATCTTTCGCCCCCCATGGGACGCCATGCAAGGGACCTCGATACCGGCCCGCAGAGGTCTCCTCGTCAGCCTTTCTGGCCTGAGCAAGCGCCGATTCGCGAGTGAGCGTGATAACGCATCGCAGCATGGGATTGAAACGTTCCATTCGATCGAGATAAATATGCGTCAGCCGCTCTGAGCTTAACTTTCGCTGTTCGATCCAAACGGATAGTTTGGTTATGGGGGCAAAGGCGATGTCCTCATCATTCTGAGGCAAGGGTCCTGGGTCTTCATGGCTACGAATGAATTGATCCTGCTCTGGGCCTCTTTTCTGCCCCGGCAGGACCGGGTCCCAGCGTGAATAAGGTGCTAACTGGGAGTCGAGCGCCGCTTTGCGTGGGCCAGTCCGCCGTTCGTAAAGCGCTGCCATCGTGGTCCGCCAACTATTCGCAGCTACCGCACGTTCGTCCTCGGTCAATTCAACCTGCACCAGCTTTTCCGCTTCTGCAAAAGTATGAGGCGAAACTTCGGGACCCACTGCTGGAGTCGTGCCGAAAGCCGGCGGCGCGCCCGGAGGCAAATCGGTGGTGGCTTGGGCAACGCAGGCGCTTGCAGCCGCTACGCCTAAGAAACCCCAAGATGCATCGGTTAAGAATTTTCTGCGCGACTTCGACATCTTTCCTCCAAGCCGGATGGCAGATGGCCGGTAACAAAGCTTTATACAATAACTGCTTCCTTTCTTGTGAGGATCGTTTTGCGCGTGCGGGTGGAAAATCAAATACAAAGGTTGAGTCTGCGGATAGTTTGTACTACCACGGCAGCCGGTTTTGGATCCCACATATGAGTAGGTTCGGCCGAGCAGCGGCGACAGTGCTTTCGTCAATTCTTATTATCTCAATGATTCGAATGCTGACGACGCCGGGAGTATTGGATTCTCCCGATTCAGGCCCGCGTAAAGAATGACAGGGTAGATTTTAGAATTGGCTCCTCAGGTAGGACTCGAACCTACAACCCTCCGGTTAACAGCCGGATGCTCTGCCATTGAGCTACTGAGGAGTGTGGGCGGACACGTGTTTCTCAATGTCCGCCATTCATAATATCATCCATCTCGGAGTTACCCTAGGCGGCTGAGGTGCCCATGTCAGGACGGTTCCGCTGGTCCTTTAGTATCTTTTTACTTTTTATGTTAGCCGCTGTCGGATGGCCTCAATCCGTACCCGATGCTCCGCCTGTCGTAAGGAAAGATACAGTGGAAGAAAATATTCACGGCCATAAAATTACCGATCCCTACCGCTGGCTGGAGGATGCGAACAGTTCCGAGACTCAGGAGTTCGACCGTCAGGAGCTTTCATATACCCGCGGAATTCTTGATCCGTTGCCCGGTCGAGAACAAATCCGGCAGCGCCTTACCAAACTTCTTTCAATTGGAACGTTGGGCGCTCCGCAGGTAGCGGGCCGATATTATTTTTATAACCGGCGCGAGGGAAGTCAGAATCATTCGGTTCTTTTAGTGCGTGAAGGTCTTCAAGGCAAAGACCGCGCTCTCGTGGACGTGAACCAAATGGCAGCGGACGGCACGGTGGCACTCGATTGGTGGGCTCCTTCAGAAGATGGAAAGTATGTGGCCTACGGCACATCTTCAAGCGGCTCGGAAGAGAGCACGCTTCATGTGATCGAGACCGCAACCGGAAAGCTGTTGCCGGATACGATTGACCGGACTCGCTATGCGAACGTGGCGTGGAAGAAAGACAACTCTGGTTTTTACTATGGACGGACTCCCAAGAAAGGGGATGTTCCCGCCGGCCAGGAGGTCTATCACATCAAGATTTTCTATCATGCGCTGGGCAGCGATCCGGCAAAAGACCGGTTGATCTTCGGAGAGCACCTCGGCGCGCAGGATGTGCCTGGAGCGCAGTTGGCCGATGATGAAGACCGCTGGTTGCTCATTTCAGTGGCAAAAGGATGGACCAGAACCGATCTCTACGTTCAAGATTTACAGTCTGGGACCGCTACCGTAGAGGTGACGACGGGCAAAGATTTCTCTTATAGCGGCGAGATATTTCAAGGGAAGCTGTACATCCTAACTAACGAAGACGCGCCTCGTTTCCGGCTTTTTTCGGTTGAGTTGACGGATCCGAAACGCGAAAACTGGAAGGAAATCATTCCCCAGAGCGATTCCGTATTCCAGAACTTTGCAGTCCTCGGCCGCAGATTATTTACCGTCTATCAAGAAAAAGTTAGCTCCCGGCTGAAGATGTTTGAACTAAGCGGCAAATTTGCAGGAGAGATTCAGCTACCGGCCATAGGCACCGTTTCCGGACTCGGGGGCAAATGGAATCACAATGAGGCGTTTTTTACCTTTCAGTCGTTTACCGTTCCGCCGTCAATTTATCAGCTGAATCTTTCATCCCGCGAAACCTCGCTTTGGGACAAAGTCGAAGCGTCCGGGATTGACCCGTCGGCTTACGAAGTGAATCAAGTCTGGTACCCGTCGAAAGATGGAACGCAGATTCCCATGTTTGTCTTTTACAAAAAAGGTGTGCAGCTCACCGGGAAAAATCCAACTCTGCTGACCGGGTACGGAGGATTCAATCAGAGCCTCACGCCAAATTTTTCCGGAGGCCGCTACCTATGGCTGGAACACGGCGGAGTGTATGCCGTGGCAAACCTGCGCGGCGGCTCGGAGTTTGGCGAAGATTGGCATCGCGCCGGAATGCTGGATAAAAAACAAAATGTTTTCGATGATTTCATTGCAGCAGCTGAGTATCTTATCTCGGCGAAGTATACGGACAAGAATCATCTTGCGATCCAGGGCGGATCGAACGGTGGTTTGTTGGTTGCCGCGGCATTTACACAACGTCCTGATCTCTTTCGAGCCGTGGTTTGCCAGGTTCCGCTGCTCGATATGTTGAGATATCAAAACTTTCAAATCGCAAAACTTTGGATTCCGGAATATGGTACGGCCGAGGACGCCAAGCAATTTGAGTGGCTTTATGCCTATTCCCCCTATCATCACGTGAAGGCGGGCGTCGAATATCCGTCGGTTCTATTTACTACCGCGGAGTCCGACACACGGGTGGACCCAATGCACGCCAAGAAAATGACCGCGCTGATGCAGGCGGAAGCCGCCAATGGACGCAGTCGTAACCGGCCTATTCTTCTCCGGATCGAATCCAAAGCTGGACACGGAATAGGAAAGCCAATCACCAAACAAATTGACGAAGGCACCGATGTTTATTCGTTTTTATTCTGGCAATTGGGAATGCAGCCATAGCGCTTTCTAACCATTCAATCTTCCGGCGTGAGTTAAGATGGGCTAAGCTGCTATGCAAGGGTCCGGAGCCAAATCGGTGGAAGTCGGCCGCAAACAACATTCCTCTTTGAATAATAACCGCAGCAGGGTGCGTCAAAAAGTGCATCTGCCGGCGCACGCGGGTTTGACGGATACCTTAGCCGACAAAGGTTTCGACGTAATCGAAGTCCTTGACCTGACCGAGGACGGGGCCTGCATTCAAACCTCTATACCGCTCAAGCCGAATTCGATGCTCACTTTGTCTCTGGATCTGATGGAGACTGGCGGGTTCATCTCCACACCTGGAGTGGTGATCTGGTCAGATAAACGCGGTCGAAACGGCATTCACTTTCGCGACATTACCGAAGCTTCGCGGGAGCAACTGAGGAAGTGGCTGGCGACCCATGCAGCGGCGGCGGGCGAGAATCAGCCAGAAAACGAAAGTCCCACTGAGTTTGGTCCGCGACCAGTGCGGGCACAAACGTCATTCCGTTCTGAGGCAAGACGGGAGTCGGTCAGACGCGAGTATGGCAAGCGGGAATCTGTCAGTCGCGAATTTATCAATCAGTCGCCTGAGCAGACCAGGGCGGCGCTTGCTGCTTCCAGCAAAGAGCCTGAACTATTGATTCCAGGCGATTATTCGTCTGTCTTAAGTGCGTTGGTGGCTGTCAAACGGGAAGTCGAGTCAACAGGAAGCGATCTCGGCAAAGCTTTGCAGCTTTTGGCCGCTCGCGCTCTTTCTCTTACCCATTCTTCGGGGGCAGCGATAGCTTTGGCCAAAAGCCCGGCGGCAGCAGAGATGATTTGTCAGGCGCGAGCAGGTTCAGACGCGCCGGGCCTGGGTGCGAAGTTACAGGTTGGGTCCGGTTTTTCCGGTGAATGTGTACGTAAAGGGAAAACGCTTCGTTGCGATGACGCTGAAACCGACTTGCGCGTAGATAGGGAAGGCTGCCGCATGTTAGGGATCCGGTCAATCATTGCGACACCTGTGAGGCGTGACGATGCGGTTGTCGGGATTCTGGAGGTATTTTCGCCGGACGCCCGCGCTTTTAGTGCGAATGAAGAGAAAACGCTGGAACGGCTTGCGCACATGGTCGGCGTGTCCCTTGATCGTACTGAAACGGATCGCACGGAAACAGGGCGCGCAGACGCGGACCGCGTTGAAACGGGGCGGGCGCAAGTGGGAGGCATCGGAGCCACGGTCGCCGGAACGACGGTTAGCGCCGACGCGAGATCCGTCCAACCATTGCAAGCAGGGCAGTTGCCCGCCGAATTTAAGATTCCGGCTCAGATCGAAAAGTTGATTGATGCCCCCTCCTCGCCACTTCGCAAATGGCTGTCAGCAGCTCTCGGAATAATTATTGTTGTTGTTTTGCTGTGGCTGATCGTATCCGGCGGGTTATCCCGCAGTGTTTCCAGAACCGGACAGCGTCAGTCCTCTGCACAACAGGATGGAAAAACTCAAGGATCAGTCGTTGCCCAAACTACTAGCCTCGGGAAGTTGCGGCAACTGGCGGTTAACGGCGATCCCAACGCTCAATTCGATCTGGGCGCGCGCTATGCTACTGGCGAAGATGTTCAACAAGACTACACAGAATCCGTTCGTTGGTTTACCATGGCAGCTGAACAAGGACACGTGATCGCCCAAGCCACGCTGGGCGCTTATTACTGGGCCGGAAGAGGCATTCCTCAGGATTTAGGCAAAGCCTATTTCTGGTCGGCGATTGCAGAAGCCGGGGGAGACACGGCCAGTAAATATCGCGTAGATGTTCTCGCTGCAAGAATGTCGCGCAGCCAGGTAGCCGCCGCTCAACAACAGGCTAATGAGTGGCTCAAAAAGCATGCGGTTCCTGGGAAGACTTCGAAGTAAGGCTCTCGGGCCAATGGGGGATCAATTTCGCGAACGGATTAATCTGCTGTAGATATGCCACAGCCGTTGCTCCCTTCGAGCATCGGGGTTACGGCCGAGCAGATGCGCAACGGCAGTTCATCAATGGTTTGACAACTCTTCGCCGTACACAAATGCCATCTCTTGGAAATGCAGCCGCAGGAGCTTTTGCTCGGCCTCGTCGGCGAAGACTGGCGCCTCAGTGCCGCCTTTGAATTGGTTGTGTGCCGCCGCGACAGCATGCTCGCGGTAAAGTTTGGATTCGGCCTCCAACCGGTCGAACTCCACAACATTTTCACTTGCTGTGGGCGGCGTGCCGGTGGGGCCGGTAACCGGCTGCTGTCCTGGCATTGTGGGATAAGGGGACGCCAGCATCGCCCGGATCGCTCCCGCAAATGTAGCGTAGTTTTCCTTCGTCTTTGCTATTTCTGCTCCAAGGCATTCTTCCTCTCCGACGGTGCTGGTTGCGTCGGGGCAGTCGCCAGTCTTTTCGCGCGCCACTTCCGCGTCGAGCGCAGCTTGCGCTTGGTCCCGAAGCGTATTGCGCCGCTGTCGCCATTGTGCTGCCTGCGCCTGGAATTGCACCTGTTCCGGCGTAAGTATTTTGCGCCGCGCAACCGGTGTCTGGCCAAGCAACGGACCCATACCAAACAGGAGCACAGCGGCTGCGGAACCCAGCAACCTTGCGCAATGCGATGTACTTATTTCTGTCACTCCCGCTGTCTCACAACTCACAAGGCTAGAGCCGTTTAGTCTAGTGTCGGGGACCGCCGTGGCCGCCACCATGACCGCCGCGTCCGCCGCCACCACCATGACCGCCGCGTCCTGGCCCGCCGCGTCCTCGGCCTCTTCCGCCACCGCCTCCGGGGCGGCCACCGCGTCCACGATCACCACCGCGATCGCGGTCTCCGGAAGGGCCGCTGCCGGTACTCACCGGTCGAGCCGTTGCGTCTCGGTTGAAGTTCGGCTCATCGTCGGCAAAATCGCCGCCGCCTTCGATCGTCAATGCCGGTGCTGGGGCAGGTGCGTCGCCGTTTGTCGGCTCCGCTCCGTCTTCCGGAGGCGCTTCACCGCCACCCATTTTCGCGCGCTGCTCTTTGAGAATCGCTTTACGGGATAGACGAATGCGATTGCCTTCGACCGCGAGCACTTTCACCAGCACCTGATCGCCTTCTTTTAATTCATCGCGAACGTCTTTAATGCGATGCTCGGCAACTTCACTGATATGTAGCAAGCCATCTGTGCCCGGCAGGATTTCGACGAACGCGCCGAAGTCAGCGAGCCGTGAGACCGTGCCTAGATAAGTTTTGCCGATCTCCGCCGTCGCTGTGAGATTACGAATAATTTCCAGCGCCTTATTGGCTGAAGTTTCGTCGTTCGAAGCGACGTTGACCTTGCCGGAATCTTCCACGTCAATCTTCACGCCGGTCTGCTCGATGATGCTGCGAATCATCTTGCCGCCGGGCCCAATCACGTCGCGAATCTTGTCTACCGGAATCTGCAACGTGTAAATACGCGGGGCGAATGAGGAAACCTTCTCGCGATGTCCGGCGAGGGCTTCATTCATTTTGTCGAGAATGAACAAGCGTCCGCGTTGCGCCTGGGAGAGCGCTTCGCGCATGATCTGCGACGTAATGCCGCCGACCTTAATGTCCATTTGAAGAGCGGTGATGCCGTCCTTCGTTCCGGCAACTTTGAAGTCCATGTCACCGTAATGATCTTCGGCGCCCGCGATGTCGGTAAGGATGGCGTAATTATCGCCTTCCTTCACTAACCCCATCGCAACACCCGCGACGGGAGATTTCAGCGGAACGCCTGCATCCATCAACGAAAGAGATGCGCCGCAGACGCTCGCCATTGACGAAGATCCGTTGGATTCCAGAATGTCAGAAACCACGCGCATGGTGTAAGGCCAATTTTCTTCGGGCGGTAATGCCGCGGAAAGGGCGCGCTCGGCGAGTGCTCCGTGGCCTATTTCCCGACGTCCCGCACCGCGCAGAAATGCAACTTCTCCAACGGAGAACGGCGGAAAGTTATAGTGAAGCATGAAGCGCTTCTTGGCTTCGCCTTCGAACGCTTCCAATCGTTGCCTGTCATCCGTCGTACCAAGCGTGGTGGTGACCAGAGCCTGGGTTTCGCCGCGAGTGAAAACGGCAGAGCCATGGGTCCGAGGCAGAACCCCCACTTCGCACCAGATGTCGCGGATCTTGTCGAAGGCGCGTCCATCGGGACGCCGCTTCTCATTGATGACTTGCTCGCGGAAGATGCGCTCCCGCAAGGTTTCGTAATAAGTCTTCAACTTCGCGCGGCCTTCTTCGTCATCCTCGGCCAGCGCGGACATCAATTCCTTCTTCAGGTCCTTGATGAGCGTGTAGCTTTCGGCCTTCGCATGTTTTTCGGTGTCGAGGCGGTCTTTGAGATCGGCGCCGATCTTCTTTTTCAATTTGTCGTAGTAGCCCTGATCGAACTCGGGAGGAGTAACCGAACGCTTCTGCTTTCCTACTTTTTGTTTCAGTTCGTTGATTGAAGCGCAGATTTTCTTGATCTCAGCGTGAGCGAATTCAATGGCGTCAACGACCGTCTCCTCTTTAACTTCCTTAGCGCCGGATTCGATCATCACGATGCCATCGGCGGTGCCGACCACCATGATATTTAGCAGGCTCTCGCGCATTTCGTTGTAAGTGGGATTCACCACGAACGCGCCATTGACCAAGCCGATGCGAACCGCGCCGATCGGACCGTTAAACGGAATATCCGAAATTGTGAGCGCCGCGGACGCGCCATTGATTCCCAATACATCGGGATCATTCTCGGTATCGGCCGAGAGCACAAAGGCAATCACTTGAGTTTCACATTTAAAGCCATCTGGAAAGAGCGGACGAACAGGCCGGTCAATCATCCGGCTGGTAAGAATTTCGCGTTCGCTGGGACGGCCTTCGCGCTTGATGAACCCGCCGGGAATCCGCCCGCCAGCGTATGTGTATTCGCGGTAGTCAACCGTCAATGGGAAAAAGTCTATGCCTTCTCGCGGATCGGGGTTCGCTACAGCGGTGGCTAAAACGACATTGTCTCCGGTTCGGACCACGACTGATCCGTGGGCTTGCTTGGCTAATTTTCCGGTTTCGAATGAGAGGCGTCTTCCGCCGGCAAGTTCAACTGATACTTCCTGTTTCATTTTAAATTATCCTTCTGGGCTGGAGGGCACATGAGTGCGGATTCGGAAGCTGCATGGAGACTGAGCAAATTCCAGAGGCAAGATTTCTGACGGCAAACGCCGGACATCCTCATTGGATACAATAACTGGATGGCTCCGATTGCCTTGCGGTAATCGTCTTATCCACCAGAAAGATACCTGCCGACTACTTGCGAAGGCCGAGTTTCTGGACAACGGTTTTATAGCGGTCGGAATCGTATGTCTTGAGATAATCGAGCAAGCGGCGTCGCTTGCTGACTAGCATGAGAAGACCGCGGCGCGAGCCGTGATCTTTCTGGTGAGATTTGAAGTGCTCCGTCAAATGGCCAATACGTTCGCTCAACAGAGCGATTTGAACCTCTGGGCTGCCCGTATCCGTGGGATGCGTGGCGTACTGGTCAATCAATGATTGCTTTTGCTCTCTGGCTAGCACTAACCTAATGCACTCCTGTCCAATTTTCGATTTTTCGATTCTAACGTTATTGAGGTTAACACGTCGTTTGGGAACGTGTAAAGCAGAGTGGAACAGTTAGCGTGCTGGAGTCGCCAAAATGACATCTAACTCCCGATATTCCATGTTGGATTCGATGGACATCCGATGCGCACGCTGCGGTTACGAGAATAATCCCCAATTCCGCTTTTGCGGAATGTGCGGCGCGGCTCTGCGGCCTCGCGACCCCGAACAACTGGGGGAAGACCGGAAGGCAGACGTGATCACCGAGGGAAATATTATTTCGCAACGTCTCCGGGAACATGATTTACCCCCGGCCGAACCAATGCCCGCCGAGCCACTGATCGCGGAATTAGCCGCCGCACAAAAGATTCAAGCCGAGCAAACCGCACGTGGATATTCGCGGGAGTCACGAGAGGAATCGTATCCGCAGGAGTCTTTTCATGGGCAACGATCACCTGTTCCGGTCACCGGACCATCGTTCCTCGGTCTTTCCGATGGCGGAGATGATCGTCGCGTCGAGTATTTGCTGGAAGACGAACCGCATGCGGGGCGGATGGGTAAAGTCGTCGGTACGCTGTTAGTCCTTGCAATTGTCGGAGGCGGACTATTTTATTGGCGGAGGGCGGGGTATCCGTGGCCTTCGTCGGCTTCGTATACCGCGACGCAATCAACTTCAACAAACTCTACAGCGGGGTCAATCCCGTCGGGGGAAAATAGTGGCGTAATGCCCTCCGAGGTGTCGCCGCCGGTGGCGGCCCAACAGCAACCAATGAAGCCAAAGACCGGTGTCGGGGACATGCCTGCGACCACCGACGATGGCACGAAGAGTTCAGCGGCAGCCGATACTTCCTCGGGCACGCAAAATCCCGGAAACGCATCGCTGGAAGACAAGACTTCGGACATGACCGATAATTCTGCCGAGGAGAAGAACTCTGAAGCGGCATCCTCACCTTCGGCAGAGAAGAACACCCCGGCCGCGAGAGCATCAGCGAAACCTGAATCCTCGCAGCCTTTGGCATCGCGCCTTCGATCGCCTAAACCCTCGGCAGTGCCTAATACTCCGAATCCAGCCCAAGACAGTATGTTTCTTGAAGGTCAAAAGTATTTATACGGAACCGGCGGCGTCGCTTCGAATTGCACTCGCGCCCAGCAATATCTGAGCACTGCCGCAAACGACAACAATTCCAAAGCGCAAAGCACTCTCGCCACGATGTACGCCACTGGCCATTGCGTGCATCGGGATTTGCCCCTTGCCTACCGCTGGTTCGCCCGCGCATTGCATGAAGATCCACGCAACACCCGCCTGAGTCGGGACGTGGAGATCATGTGGAATCAAATGAGCCCACAAGAGCGGAACCTGGCGCTCAAGAATGAGTGATCGGGACCCGCGAGCCGGTACCTCGGCCCTTGGGCGGAGTCAGTTGCGGCACGTGAAGCCTGATGCAAGCAAACTACCATACAGTGTTTGAGATTGGATTGGGGTCCTTTCCGTGGGTTAGGGTAATCCACCCACTGATTTTTGTTGCCATTGGTCTGCTTGTAATGCGGTTTCTAAAGAGCAAGCAGATTTATCTGGTTATGGGAATATTCGTGGTTTCATTGGCCTCAGTTTTTTTTCTTCTATACCTGGTCGCCTTTATCCCGAGCTTTGTCAAACTTAGAAGCGATTATGTGTCCGGCCGAAGTTCGACCGTCGAGGGCATTGTCCAAAATTTCCGGCCAGCTCCGGCAATAGGTATCGCAACAGAGTCCTTTTCAATACACGGTGTTGTTTTCTCGTACAACGCGCTCGACGACACCCCATGTTTTCATAATGCTCCTTTCCACCGGGGCCCAATCCGAGACGGGTTGGACATTAGGATTCACTACAACGAGGATTGCATTCAGCGTATTGACATCCGCCAGGATGCTGGCCCAGTTTAACAGTGAGCGAGCTGTCCCCTGAGGCAGAACCGGGGCGCAAGGGCTACATTCATCCGCGATGATAAGATGACAAGGAGCATGCCAGCTAAATCCCATCCTGTTTCTACCGTGGACGCGCCCGAGTTTTCGGATCAGATTCCTCCCCGGCCCACGACCGTTGGATTCGTGAGCTTGGGCTGTCCAAAAAACCTTGTGGACAGCGAGGTGATGATGGGCATGCTCGCGAAGGCTGGGGCCGAATTAGTTCCGAGAGCGGAAGATGCGGATGTGATCGTCGTCAACACGTGTTCTTTCATTGCCAGCGCCCAGCAGGAATCGGTGGATACTATCCTGGAGATGGCGCGTCACAAGGTTGATGGCAAGGCGCGCAAACTTGTAGTCGCAGGATGCCTGGTGGAGCGTTTTCGCGGTGATATTCGCAAAAACATCCCCGAAGTGGACGCTGTGGTCGGCACCGGCGAGCTCGAAGGCATTCTTGCCGCAGCTGGGTTAACGCCGAACTCAAATATTCAGGCTTCGCCCTTCAATATTCTCACTTCCCGGCCCGAGGGCGACGCGCGCGCCGCGAAGGGACGTTTCTCCCGCGAGACTTGGGATGGTGCAATCGCTGACCTGCCAAATTATCTCTACAACGAGGCGACCCCTCGAGTGCTTGCCACGCCAAAATATACGGCGTACATCAAGATCGCCGAAGGCTGCGATCATCCTTGCGCTTTCTGCATTATTCCCCAGCTTCGCGGTAAGTTTCGGTCCCGCCGATTTGAATCGGTGATCGCCGAGGCGGATCGCCTCGCCGCGTCTGGCGTGCGCGAAATCACACTTATCGGCCAGGACACGACCTGCTATGGCGAAGACTTCGGGTTGAAAGACGGCCTTGCCCTTTTGCTCGAGCGGCTGGCCGCGATTGATGACCTACGGTGGATTCGATTCCTATACGCGTATCCGAATAAGATTACTGCGCGGCTGCTCGATGCGATTGCGGCGCACGACAAGATTTGCTCCTACATGGACGTGCCTTTGCAACATGCAGCTGCCCCCGTGCTCAAACGCATGAAGCGCGGCGGCGGGGCCGACATTTTTCTACGTTCGATTGAGAAGATGCGCCGCACGATCCTTAACGTCACGCTGCGAACTTCGTTCATCGTTGGATTTCCTGGAGAAACTGAAAAAGATTTCGAAGACCTGTGTGAATTCGTTCGCGAAGCTCAATTCGATTGGATGGGAACTTTCGGATACTCCGATCAGGAGGGTGCGGGTGCCTACGTTCTGGGAGAAAAGCTATCGGATCGTGAAATCGAGCAGCGGCGCAAGCACTTGATGCAACTCCAGCGCGGAATCAGCAAGCGCAAGAAGAAAGCTCTTGTCGGCACGGAGGTTGATCTGCTGCTGGAAGGAACGTCCGAGGAAAGCGATTTGCTGCTCGAAGGACGTACCGCAATGCACGCCCCGGAGATTGATGGAAAAGTTTTTATAAACGACGTTCCAGCCGGAATCGTTCCTGAGGTTGGTGAATTTTATCGCGCCCAGATCGTGGAAGCGCATCACTACGATTTGGTCGCAAGAATTGTATAGCGCACAAGAGGGTAGTGGGCCCTACCCGATGGAGACTCCGGGCGGCTTGTCAGATCAATTTGGAAAGCTACATGGCACGCAAGCGGACCATTCAATTACATTGTCCAACCTGCAAGGCTGTTGTGGCCGCTAGTGATCCCGAGTTCCCTTTTTGCAGTGAGCGCTGCCGCACGATTGATCTCGGCAAATGGGCCAGCGACGCATACGTGATCCGCACTTGGGTGGAGGACACTTCCGACGAGCCTCGCGATTCCGAATCCAATGACATTAGCGAAGAATGACATTAGTGAAGAATGATGCGACGCTAAACACGCGCGCCAACGCCGACGACCCACAATTGCCCGCGACGTTGCAACCTCGCGTTCCACGTTGGGCATCTTTGCTTGCAACGTTCTTCGGCATGGGGCATTTGCACCCCGGGCCGGGAACCTGGGGATCAGCAGCGACGATTGCGCTTTGGTGGCTGATAGGATCGCGCATCCCGGTTGGGTTTCAGCCTTTATGGACGGCGGTTCTTGCGTTGCTCGTCATCGCTATTGGAATTCCGGCAGCCACTCGCGTGGCGCGCGCAGCATCTTTAAAGGACCCGCAGTTCGTGGTAATTGACGAAGTCGCCGGCCAGCTCATTGCTTTGATTGCGGTCCCGATTACATGGAAATGTCTGCTGGTGGGCTTTATACTTTTTCGTGGGTTCGATATTGTGAAACCGCCTCCGGTACGAATGCTTGAGCGGTTGCCGGAAGGATTTGGAATCGTAATTGACGATGTCGGCGCCGGACTGTACGCATTGCTCGTCATGCAGTTGCTGCTGCATTTCACGGTCTTGCTTCGCTAGAAGCTGTTAGTCTGGGAAACAGGGAAGTCATGGCAATCTCTGATCGTCTGGCCGGAAAGAAAAACGCAAACGGAAATCCCCACATCGAGGCACTCCATCCCAGCGCTGCCCTTCCTGGCGGAGAGGTGCGCATTGTTGGAAACGGATTGCGGCCGCACGAGCTTCGCCAGCCACGCGTGCGAATCGGGGAAGTGGACGGTTCCATTGTCATCAGCTCCGATGATTTTCTGGTGGCTCGTGTGCCTCAAGGTGCATCTTCGGGTCCGGTCATAGTTTCCACCAATGGACATTCCAGCAATTCCCAACAACTTCGAATTGCCGCGCCCATTGCCGAGAATCTGCATCCGGTAACCAGTCCCGCTCTCGATGCCGAAGGCAATATCTATGTGACTTTCTCAGGATCGCGCGGACAAAAAGTTCCGGTGGCCATCTACAAAATTGACACCAGTTACAACGTAAAGCCGTTTCTTTCGGAGATGATGAATGCCACGGCGATCGCCTTCGATCGCGCCGGACAAATGTATGTGTCGTCGCGTTTCGACGGGACCGTTTACCGTGTCGCTCCGAACGGCACCGTTTCTTCCTACGCGGAGGGGATGGGCGTCGCAACCGGCATCGCCTTCGATCGCGATGAGAATTTATACGTGGGAGACCGCAGCGGCACCATTTTCAAAATCGCGCGCGACCGCCAGATTTTTGTGTTCGCTACGCTCGAGGCCAGTGTTTCCGCTTACCATTTGGCGGTCGGTCCGCAGGGCGATCTCTTCGTGACGGGACCCACGACTTCCAGCTTCGATTCTGTTTACAGGGTTGATCCTCACGGTGCCGTGACGGTTTACTTCCGTGGCCTCGGCCGCCCGCAGGGTCTGGCTTTCGATGCGGACGGAAATCTCTATGTCGCCGCGTCGCTTTCCGGCAAGCGCGGAATCGTGAAGATCACGCCCGACGGCAAAGCGTCGCTCGAAGTTGCGGGCACGGGCCTGGTTGGCTTGGCGTTCGCTCCCGGCCGTTCCGCCGTTCTCGCGACTACAAGCGGTGTCCATCATCTCTCCTGGAACATTCGAGGATTGTCGCTGGTCCCTGAATTGCCGGTGTGAGTCGCGTTGCGTCCGATCTCCTCGAACAAATTACTGTTTCTCCGCAACAAACTGGCTCGTGGTTCCGTGGAGCTTGTCATCTACAACGACGGTCATGGTGTTGCCACCCGTTGCGACGGCCATATGCAAGATGACGGTCGGCTTTCCGTCGCGCATATCGGTTTCTACGATGGCATTCTTACCCATCCGCCTGACCGAGACGCTGCTGGTGCCGGGATCACCTTTGTAGGGCGCTTCCGTTCCATCGAGTTTTGCCGTATAGCTCTGTCCCGTCGGATTGGACATCGTCAAGCTATCGCCCTCGGATTTGAAGGTGACGGTGACCCCGTTGTCTGAGAAATTTTCAAGTTTCGAGGTTCGCCACGAGCCGGAAATGGAATGCGCTCCGGCTGGACCTTTGGCCACTCGGGTCAATTCTCCTTTGCCGTAGACCGGATCGGCATTGGTTGCACTGTTGTCGGTGAATTCAAACCGCGCCGTCTTGCCGTCTGGGGAGACAGTAGTTTTCGCTGTGATGACGGTCTTCCCATCTTTCTTATCGGTTTGCATTATGGTGTGGTCATCCACGGCCTTTACATTTACGGTGTCGTAATACGGTTCTCCGGTTATTTTCTGGTCTTCGCCGTCCGCCTTCACTTTAATAGGTGGAGCGCAAGTCTTGCATTCGTATATGCCGTTTTGCAGCAAATATACGTCAGGCTTTTTTGCCAATTGCGATTTACCGAGATCGAATTTCCATGTGCCATCCAGCGCGCTCTGCGCGGTTGCGAGACCGGGCGCCAGCAGTGAGATCAGCAATCCGATTAGAAATATTTTCTTCATCGCGTATCCCCCATTTTATTCATCCTGGAAGTTTTACTCATGGTTCCTTAACGACAGTTAATGTACGCCTGCTCCAGGTACGCTGCAAACACTTCCGCGTTGGTTGTCGGCTCCTTTTCTTTCGCGTCGCATTGACGGCGGTTGTCCCTGCGGTGCTTACTTGACAGCGGACTAGTAACCTTGGCTCAATGAGTTTCTGAATATCGCATCCGATGGAGGTGAACCGTGCCCGAACAGCAGTCCTCAACAGAATGTGGAATGGCCGAGTTGGACGATGGAACCAAGATTTGCGGGCTGCACATGAAGCCTTTGATCGAGATGGCGAGATACGGCGATGGTTCCCCGGGTCTGGACCATCTTTCAGCGTGGATGTGTCCGGTGTCCAGAAGACCCATTTTCAAGAAGGGATAAACGTGAATATTGCAAGAGCAAAAATTGGCGATGGTCTAACTAGGAGGCTGGATTGATCGTCATCGTGATGGGCGTGACCGGGGCAGGGAAGACAACGGTTGGGAAATTGTTGGCTTTGCAACTAGGTTGGAAGTTCGCGGACGCGGACAGTTTTCATTCTGCGGCGAATAAAGAAAAGATGAGTCAAGGGATTGCGCTCGATGACGCTGATCGCGCTCCGTGGCTGGCGAGCATGCGAGCCGCGATATTGCAGTGGTCTGGAGAGCGGCAAAATGTTGTGCTCGCGTGCTCGGCTTTGAAGCGAGACTATAGACAAACTCTGGATATTGGCTCCGAAGTGAAGTTCGTTTATCTCAAGGGAAATTACGAAGTTATTTATGAGCGACTGCTCTCCAGGCATGGACACTTCGCAACCGAAACAATTCTGCGCAGTCAGTTTGAAGCACTCGAAGAGCCATCCGGCGCGGTCGTGGTGGACTTGAGAAAGACTCCCGAGCAGCTTGTGACTGAAATCCGAGCCAAATTAAATCTGGCCTAGCGGGTCGAACTAAGGGGTTGCTGATTCAGGATGCGAAGGTAAAGCACGAGTTGCCACCTCTCAAGCTCAGGTAGCTTGCTGAAGGACGGCATCCCGCGGTCCGCATTTCCATTCGTAATCTTCCAAAAAAGAGCGCCATCGGATTGTTCTTGAACCACAGAGAGATGAAAGTTGGCGGAATGTTTCTTGGCCATGCCAGTCCCGTCCGGACCATGACATTCGGCACAGTTGCGCAGAAAAAGTTTTTTCCCGCCTCGAACGGCTCCAGGTCTCGTCGCCAGCGGATTCAGCCGAGCCGCAGCGGTATCCGGCGCGTGCCATGTTGCGTCAGGCACGTAAGTTGGATTTTCCGCGAGCGATATACTTAGGATTCCTAGAATGACCGACGCGCTAAGAATGATCCGATGCATCATGGTCTGCCTTTGAACAACCGTGCCAGGCGATCGCCCACTCCCTGAATTTCGTAGCTCAACCCGAAGCGAAACAACATGGAGCTGCTTTGGCGAGTCAATCCAAATCCGGGCGAAACTCGAAGGGTCATGTTGTCGCTGACAAGCCACGCAGCCACGGGCGCCACGTAATGAGCCGTATCATTCAAACCAAAGTTCAAGGTGCTCCCCAGGCCGCCATAAGCTTCCGCACCGACGGAAAAGTTTTCCCGGCAGAACCGGCAATTCGAGCCTGACGCCAGGGTCGCGAGTGGACGCGAAAAACCGACTGAGTATCCAAACTCGACGCCTTCATCTTGCGAGAAGTTTTTCGCCGCAATGAAATTGCCGGCAACATTCCAATCGTGAACGTCGCTGGAAAGAATCAGCTTGGTTTCGAGTTCGTGGTCTTTCGCCCCGCGCAGCGCCGAATTTGGCGAGCGAATGTCGGGCGCGCCACCTTCGATTTCTTTTTGAATTCGATCCGCCTCGTTTATGTTTTCGTATTCCAGATAAAGAACGGGATTGATCCAATGTTCGCGCTTAAGTGCTCGAAAGCGGTTTTCGATTCTCCAGCCCGTAAATAGCGTGCTGTCTCGCCATGTAGATTGTCCTTCAAGATAAACTTCCGCCGTCCATCGGGCGGTGACTCCATATTCGAATTCGGTCCAAGGCGCAAAGTAAAAACGCTGGCCGGCGCGCGGAATATCGGATGAGCTTGAGATTTCTATCTCAAGGTTGCCCGGCTCCTCCATGTGATGGTCATAAGTAACGAAATAGGGGCTTTCCTGCGCAAAGGCTGCTGCGGGCATACAAAGTACTAGCGGGATGATCCAACGCTTCAGCATAAAATAATCAGTTGCAACAGGTTTGCATCTAGGAGAAACGATACACAATCGTAGATGCGGCGCACTAACCCGGTCAAGGATGCGTCCTATTTTCTGTTTCAGGTTTGTTGCAACGACGTGCAACGAGTGAAAATCTTCAGGAAGACGCTGACGAACGGCAAGTCGAGCAGTAACCGCCGACTTCCAGCCGGGTGACAACGATGTGGAATTGACAGTCGCGTTGGATCTGACCTTTCAGCCGATCGAAAAGACCGCTCTCAAATTCAGTGATTTTGCCGCAACGGAGGCAGGCCATGTGAATGTGGTCGCGTTGCGGTCTTCGCTCATAGAAATGCTTCTCGCCCTGCATATGCATCAGGTCGAGTTCATCTATCAACCCATGCCGTTTAAGGAGACTCAAAGTTCGATAAACGGTCACGCGGTCAATTCTGGGGTCCTTCTTGCGGGCATGGCGCAGGATCTGACTTGCATCCAGATGCTGCTTCGCCGTCTCCACAACACTCAATATTGTGCGCCGCTGATGAGTCATGCGCAGGCCGCGCGACATCAGTTCTGCCTGCAACCGTCCTGGCGTTTCAGTCTGGGGTAGAGGCATGGTCAGTTCTTGTAACGCAGTTGCAATTATATCGAAGACGAAGACAGGCCAAACCACAATGCTCTGTATTATTTGTGTCAGGTTGCAGGAATTCGCCGCTCGAAAATGGCCGGGAGTGCCTTAGTTACCTTTCATTTTCTCTTTGACGCTGTGAGCCAGTTTCTCTATCTCCTCGGCTTTCTTAACCACATCCACCGACAGGACGTTCTCGTTGGTTTTGTCCACGTATTGCTTTAGCTCGGTGCTAAGCTCCAACAGCTTATCCGTGTCGCGTTTGAGTTGCTCGTGTCGCTGCTCGTTCAGTTTCTTCTCCATGGCTTTCTTGAGCCGGTCGCCGTTTTCATTTTCTTCCGATTTTTGCTGAGACGGATCCTCGCGGGAAAAAGGGGGACCGCCCAAATGGGGTGGCGTGGGTGGATTCTGGCCCAGAATTCGCCATGGCAACCCGATCAGTAGGAGTAAAGAAAACAGAAGCAGCTTGTGTCGCACGTTAACCTCTTCGTGGGCGTGATTTTCAAAGGATTATACTTTGCCGCTGCCAATTCCATCATCATCGTTCTAACGCCTTGTTTATAGAGCCGCGAGTTACGCCGCAGAATCAAGGATTGTTTTCAGAGAAACAACATCCAGACCGCGGGACCGGGAAAGGTTTATGTCATTGATCAGGGAGAAGGGAAGGCCTCGTAGCTGAGGGGGACGGTGCCATCGTCTTCTATCGCTACGGCCCGACAAATATAACGTAGGAACACTTGCTTACTTGCGCTGGAATTTCTTCGCTGTCTCGGGTCGTAACAATCAGGTTATATTCGCCGGATGGATCGAGATTGTCGAGTATGGAACTCGATCGGGAGGGCTCGACGGTGGCCAGGAAATTCAGAAAAGCGTGGATATCTACACCGCAGTGATTTTGGGTTAAGTACGACATCTGGATATTTTGTTTTTCAAAATGCCATGCCAGTGCCGCGGCTTTCGAAACGGCGTCCTCATATTTCTTTGTGGAAAGAACGCCCGGGTTTGGATTATCAAAAACAATTCTCAGTTTTCGATTGTCTTCGCGGCTGAACTCCCGCACTTTAAGAGCGCCGGTTTTTGCGGTCGCTTTCCAATCCAGATGCCGCGCGGAATCTCCTGGCATGTACTCGCGTAGCCGGTAAAAATCGTCGCCTCCGCCGCGCACAAAGGTTTCAAACTCGCCAATGACTGCCGAAAACAACTCAATAGGATCACTCGCACGCTGTACCGACGGATAGACGGTAATTTCGCGCACCATAGGTACGTGCCGCGTCTTAATCAGAAAGTTAAAAGGAAAACCGCTGGCTAATCCAAAGCTGTCTTCTTTATAACGTCCGCGACGTGTGAAGGTTAAGTCAAGATCCGCCTTCAGCCCATCGTCAGCAGGGATGTACGGAAAATAGGTAGTTCCCGAAAAAATACAATTTGATTTTGCGGCGCGTGCGATGCGCTGAAGTTTGCGGTCCGGCAGCGTCAGCCACTGCTTTTGAGGCGGCCGCATCGGAGGGAAAGCAAAAGTCGTCGCCTTCCATTGCCATTGTTTGGTTTCTTTACCCTTATTAAAAGGCACAACGCTGACGGAAAAGGACGGAAGCCATCTTCTAGTATTACTTAACGCCGAGCGCGCCCGGATTGTCTCTCCGGCAAAGACATGTTCTGGTATCCGAACGTCAAGTTCCAGATCGCGCAAGACTATCGCGGAAACAACGCCAGAAACCAGAATTGCAGCCAGCATCGCCGCCACTACGATGTAAAGCAGATTGTTCCCGGTGTTGAGGGCCGCGATTCCAATCATTACCACAACGGTCACGTAGATCAGGCCGAGCTTCGTGACCTTGTAATCCACCGCGTCCCGAATGCGCCCAGCGGCAATCCGCTTCGCCAGATAAGGCAGGGTCGTGAGCCCTACAAAAACCGCCAACAGGAGTGCAACCGAGGCCAAAATGAGCGTGCCCCAAAGATTTCCCGCTTCCCTCAAAACGGTCGAGAACAGCGCGGCGACAAATGCAAGAACAAGCCCACCGATCGCCACCAGAAACCGAATCCAAACAGCAGAAATCTCCAAATGCGGCAATCGCACCTTGCGCCTGCTAACCGGCACCGGGAACCCTTCAGACGTAGGTGAAGCTGCCATCGAGATAAGTCAGCGTAGCATTCGGTTGGGGGCTTTTAAAGTTACGGCCGCTAATTGCCTTGCGACAAGAGGCGCGCTACGCAAGCTGGGGTAAAACTGAGCCGCCGCACCGGGAGCGTGCCGAATTTTTTCTCACTACTCTCCCGTTTCAAATCCAGGCACATCCCTCACCCGGTTTGGGACGTCAGATCTCCGGTCGGTACCCGGGGGGGCCCCTCCCCTCCCCCCTCGATATATTAGAATCATGGATTTGCGAACAACCGTCGCTAAAATATTCCAAAATAAAGACTTATGCGGAAAAGGCTTGATAACAAGACATTTACAGTAATTTCACTGGTCCAGTCCCGCAAAGTTAATAAGACTATTTATTGCTTGAATCGGAAATGAAGTCAAGCGCGGAAGGGCATTCACTTTAACGACTTGAGACCGGAGTCTTCGAGAGTGCTGTTCAAGTTCTGGTTAGGCGGGAATCTTGACTCCCTGTTCGCGACATACATTCCTAGGCTCAGATTTTGAGAAGACGTGCAAGGATAATAAGGACCCAGATCAGCGAAGAGTTCCTATTTGAGTCAGAGCCTGCGCGCCCTGCGCCGGACCCTTTGGGGTGCCGGAATAAGAGGCGCGATAAGTTTTTCATATAGCGCAAAGAGAAATTCCACACGCTGGCGATCATTCTCGAACGGTTGCGGACGATAACAAAGCTCAACCGCACGGTCGAGGTCGGCGTGCGCTTTGACTAGCACGGGTGGCATGGAAAGCGGATCATAAAGGTCTGCCAGCGACGCATCGGGAAATTCTTTGCGCGCGTCCAGGACAGCTTGCGCAGCGGCTTCCACGGCGGCGCAGTGTTTCGCACTGGGCGCTTCGGGCCACGGAAAATTGTTATAGACAATGTCCTTCGAGTAGCGATATCTGCTTTCCAATCGGCCCGCGAATTGTCGCACCCATGCCATGTGCATCGCCGAGGAAAGCACTCCCAGATGGTACGGCGCCGCATTGGGGACAACACAGCAGAGGTTGCTCGCGATCACCTCTTTTGGCATAAAACCGATAGGAATGTAGTACCTCCGCTCTGAGCTCACTAGCGGAACTAGGAGGTAGTCGGTTATGGGCTGCGCGATCTGGGCAAAGAGGGTCGAAGTGCGGGCTTTCCTGCGTGTGGCCTGGGCCCTGCTTGCGAGCCGCATCCTGCGGACTCCCTCGACTCGACTCTTAACTAAGGGAAGCCGATTTAGTTCCGTTGGATCAATATCAACAAGCCAGAGGCACCAACGCTTAATTCCGTTGAGAAATTCTTCCGCGCCAGTGTAGGGGCGAACCCAGTGCGCGGCCTCCGGTTCGGAGTGAAGTAGCTCCTCTTTTTCATCAGTGTTCATGAGGAAGCAACCACCGTCTCGCGGCTGGCTGCCCCAAGCCATGTTCGGAACGTCGCATAGCGGGCTGCTACGATTATTTACGCAGATATCCGGGCCTTCAAGCAGGTACGGGCTGATGTTTCTTGCCGGCAGCACCGTGACCTTCTCGTTTTCGGCATCGTAATCGTAAATGCGCTTGCCGTCAGCGTCGAATGCGCCGAAGCCAATGATGACAACGTGAACATGCGCCTTACCCCGCGCCTCACTTTCCCATGCGAAGGTCCGATGACCGAAATGGATCTTAATGCCGCGAGCGATAAGCTCCGACCAGAGGATGGCTACTTGTTCACCCTGCGAAATCGAGTTTGTCGATACGAACCCCACACGGATAGGCGTCCCCTTGATGTACTCCGACGCCACCAGATACCAGGCTCCCACATAGTCCAAGACTCCGACTCCCTTCAAGTTGCGCGACGCGCCTATCATGTCGGCGCGTTGGGAAGGGGCCATGAACATTGCTCCCACAAATGGCGGATTACCCAGAACAAAACTGCACTGTTCGGCGGGAAGAATTTTTTTCCAATCGAGACGCAGGGCGTTGCCGCAAACGATAGTCGGAGACTTCTTCAGCGGAAGGCGCACGAAGTATTGGCCGAAGGCTTCCGACAGACGAATATTCATCTGGTGGTCCATGAGCCACATCGCCACCTCGGCTATGCGCACCGGCCATTCGCTGATCTCAATACCATAAAAGGCGTCTACGTCTACCAACGACAACTCCTGAATGTTAAGTTTCGGCTGGTCTGGCCGGTGAAGCAGCTTGAGGATTTCGATTTCCAGTAGTCGCAGCTCGCGGTATGTGATAACAAGGAAATTACCGCATCCGCAGGCTGGATCGAGAAACCGGAGTTCTGCAAGTCTCTCGTGGAATCGCTTTAGCTCGGCTTTGTTCGCCTTAGCGCGTTCGAATTCGGCGCGTAGGGCGTCCAAAAAAAGAGAGCGAATCACTTTTAGGATGTCCCGCTCATTCGTGTAATGGCCGCCGATTTGCCGCCGCTCTTTCGGCTCCATCACCGCTTGAAACAGCGATCCGAAAATGGCTGGCGAGATGCGAGACCAGTCGAAGCGCGTGCAGGCGAGTAACGCGTTCCGCATATCGCGATTGAAATCGGCGAAGCCAAGACTTTCGGCGAAGAGTTCGCCGTTCACCCACTGAAATGCGGCCAGGTAATTATCCCTTGACATCACGTAGAAGAATATGCCATAGTAGTATGCATGAACCGCAGACAGACTATTCCAAAGCACTTGCGCTACACGATCAATGACTTCAACTGCCAGTTTCCTGATGATGCAGCCTGTCTTGAACATCTCATGCAGCAGCGATTCCCCGGAAACGTCGCGTACTGCGAGACGTGCCAACGAGAGCGCAAGCACTACCGCATCACGGGGCGTCCGGTATATTCCTGCGATCACTGCGGGACTCAGGTTTCCCCAATGGCAGGGACGATTTTTGAGCACAGCAGCACATCCCTGCGTCTCTGGTACTACGCAATGTATCTAATGGCATCTACCCGCTGTGGAATTTCGGCTAAGCAGATTCAGCGCGAAACCGGAGTCACGTACAAAACCGCTTGGCGCATGTTCCGTCAGATCCGTACTCTGCTTTCGGAAGACGTGCAACTGGAGGGAGAAGCGGTGGAGATGGATGAAACATACATGGGCGGGAAGCGTAAATCGGGCAAGGGACGCCCGATGCGTGGTGACAAAGTCAAAACGCCAGTCGTGGGAATTGCTGAGCGTAAGGGTGGGCGCGTTTTCGCCCGTGCCACGCCAGATGTCACGAAGCAGACGCTACTCGGAATCGTGGAAGAAAAGATACTTCCAAAGAGCACGGTTTTCACTGATGAATATCCGTCCTATGAAGGTATCGACCGAATGGACTACGGTTATACCCACAAGCGCATCAATCATGCCGCCAAGGTTTATGTCATGGGCGACATTCACACGAACACGATTGAGGGATTCTGGAGTTTAGTGAAGCGTGGCATCGGTGGCGTGTACCACCAAGTTTCGCAAAAGTATTTGCAGAGTTACTTGGATGAATATTCTTACAGGTACAACAGGAGGGATCAGGGAAATTTAATCTTCACTTCGCTTTTGAAGCGCGTCGCCGAATCGGCAGTGCCGCGCGTTTCAGTACCCGCTCAAATGACGACCGCGCCAACGGTGCCATTTTAGCCTGCACTTCCTGCGAAGGCTGTAAGACTCGATGATTCGAAACGGGTTGTTCGCTGCCACTCTCACGTGTTGAGCGTATGCCCGCCATGTCTTCTGTGAATATAGCACAGAAGAAATGGCCATAGTGTGGGCTCAGAGGTACGGCAAGAAGTTTTTGATAATGCCATCCGTAACTGCAATCAGGTAATGGAGCGTTGGAAAAAGCGCTTCAGGCTGTCCTGCCCTGATTTCGCTAATCGTTTCCAGACCGGACTCCAAAACGTAATCATTCACCTGAGGCCTGCCCCAAATCCCGAAGAAATATACCTCGTCGAGTACGTAAAGGAAACATCCCCTAGTTCCCCTCTCGCCAGGCCCGTAGCACATGACGTGCGTTGCAACATTCAATATCAGCCTGTGCTTACTAAGATTATTGAGCTTGCACAAGAGACCAAGAGCTTCGTTGCCGCCACGGTACGGCTTTATGCTCTTGATGAGTTCTACCGCGTCCGGATGGATCAGTTGTTTTATAGTCCTCAATCGGGATTTGGAACTGGATTTGCTTTCCGAGAGCGGGAAATAAACCGATCTGAGGACATCCTCGGGCATACTGGGAGCATGTGCCATGACGAGTTGGTAGGCGAGGTGGTCAAACGCCCCAACCAAGTTGCCGATGACATCGCCTGCGGCGCACAGGGTGTCGAAGGGGACGTGGAAAGTGTGGACAAGGCCCGGAGGGTGCTTCAAGGACTCGATCTTTCTCTTAGCCCCCGCCACATATCCGTGGAACTCATCAAGAGAGACTTCCATATCTCTCAAATTCTGTTTGGCCCGCTCGACCTTTGAGTAAACCAAGGCCAACCGAGATGAAGGGGTCAGCTTCTCTGGAGGCATCTCCTCATTGTACTACGTGATATTAAGGGATAATTACCTGCGGCCAATGTTTCGTCAAGATTTTTCTGTCGCTTTTCGGGCGGCGTATTAAGAACGTCGAAAAGGCGCGCGAGGTGCAAACCGAGGTCCGAGCCATCCTGCGCGGTGCGGTTCAGAAGATACAGACGAAAGGACTCGCGCTCAAAGATGCCCGTGTCCTCACCGAATAGGCAGAAAAGGATGCGTACCAGGAAGCGTTCGAGCTGATGGCCGGAATAGCCACCAGCTTCCAGCGTGTCGTGGAGACGGCCCATGATCTCGACCGCTTTAAGATTAATTGGGTCCTGCTCCTCAAATTTGTGCTGCTCATAGCCGGGAATGAAGGCAAAGGAGTGTATGTGCTGATGAAATTCAGAAAGTGGAAACTCGATCGTGGCTACGCGCCATTTGTCGAAGAGCGGCAGGCTGATTTGTCCGCTCGGTTCTAGATCGTGTAGAGCGATATGAGCGAAGTCGGAAACGATAACGTAGCGGGGAATTTCGTCGGCGCGTCCTTGCGACGCGAGTTCCCTGATGTACCGGAAGGCCTGCGATTCGGCCTTGTCAAGGCCCTTACCAAAACTCTTGTGCTCGACGAGGGCGATTCCGGGCCAAAACAGATCAATGTAGCTGTACTCGCCGGACAACTTCTTTACTGGCTCTTCGAAACTAGCCACCACGCGGCGGCGGATGCCAAAAACTTCGAAGAACTCATTCCAGAAAGTTTGCTTTTCGGCCCGCTCGCTCTTAACGCCTGTCCATTCCTTTGAGAATGCGATGGCACGATGGCGAATCTCGTTCCAGGAAAGAGGCACGGTTGCATAATAGCAGCGCTATGTTGCGCCGTGTATGCGGTCTAGGTACGCGCGAGCCACATTAGGGCCTCTCCGGTGCCAAGCTTTTGTGACTTTGTTGGTCAGTTCCGCACTGGATAGAGTGTCCGCTCTACTCTCGCGTTTCTTGCAGTCCACTCAGACCCAATCTCCCCCCGTCCCATTGCGTGCTGGCGAACTGCTTCACGGGGAAGTGAGTCGCACTCATCCGAAAACGTCCTCACATGCGCCGCAGGTTTAGGTCAGAAAATTCCCCACTCAAGCCTGGCTTGAGTGGGCCACCGTCCTGGTTCTGAAATAACGTTTGACGAATCACATCTATATATGTAGAGTTTCCTTATGAAATTGCGCCTCTCGCCACAAACAATACTTGTCCTGGCTGAATTTCTGCAAAGTCCGCAGGATTGGAAATATGGATATGAGATCAGCCGGAACACCTCGCTGAAGTCCGGCACGCTGTATCCGATTCTCATGCGTCTTGCAGAACGGAAGCTGCTTGAAACCTCATGGGAAAAAGCCGAGATCGGCAAACCCCCGCGACATTTGTATCGGCTCACGCCGGATGGTGAACAGTTCGCTCGTGAGCATCGCCTTTCGCGTTCGATGGGACGGCTGGGCCACGCGGCGTTGAGCGGGGCCAAAAGCTGATGCCCGCGATCCGCAGATTGGCGGTGAGATTGTTGCGCGCCGTTCTTCGGCATTCATCCGCCGGCAATCAGGAGTGGGCCAATGCAATGTTGCGGGAACTGGATTTTATTGAGAACGACTGGGCGGCATTGTTTTGGGCGCTGGGAAGCGCGACTGCGATTTTCAGACATTCCGGCCGCGGATTAAAGGCCTGGTTCGGAAATAAGCCGGGACGTAGGGAGGAGCGAATGAATAACATCGGGAAAAGGGCTGTTGGAGTAGCATCAGGAGTCGTGATTGCTGGCGCGTTGGTGGTTTGTGCGTTTGGTCTGCTGCTCCTGACGGCGTATCTCTTTCCAAGTTTGGGCCTGGACCACCTGGAATGGACGCACTGGCTCGCAGTGATTGTGATACCGGAGGCGATTTTCATCATTGCCGTAGTCAGGCTATGGCGAAAGAGAGGACCATTAGCGATCGGCATTATTCTGTCAGCAGTCGTGCTGGCGGTGCACTTTGCCATTCACGTTGCGACTCATTGAGGAGGGGATTTGGCGGTAGATTCACGCTTCTTACCTGGACCTACCTGATTGCTGGCGCTGCTTTCATACGAGCGATCCCGGCCGGGCGATTCGCAAGGGCTGCGCCGCGTTGAAGGTGTCGGCCGCTACTCCTTCAGCAACTGTCTGGCTATCACCAGCCTCTGTATCTCGCTGGTCCCCTCGCCAATCGTGCACAACTTCACGTCCCGATAATACTTCTCTGCGGGATAATCCTTGATGAATCCGTATCCGCCGTGAATCTGCACGCCTTCATTCGCGCAACGCACTGCGACTTCGCTCGCGTACAGCTTCGCCATCGAGGATTCCAGCGTTGTCTTCATCCCCGCGTCTTTCATGGACGCGGCCCGCAGCGTCAGCAATTTCGCCGCTTCGATTTCGGTCGCCATATCCGCGAGCTTCCACTGGATCGCCTGAAAATCGCTGATCGCTTTGCCGAACTGCTTCCGCTGTTTGGAATAATTGAGTGCGGCATCGTACGCGCCCTCAGCCATGCCTAGCGATAGCGCGGCAATGGAAATCCTGCCACCATCGAGCACGCGCATAGCGTCCACAAATCCCTGGCCTTCGGTGCCCAGCAGGTTTTCCGCGGGAAGAACGCAGTCTTCGAAAATTAACTCTGCTGTGTCGCTGGCACGCAGGCCGAGTTTGTTTTCTTTTTTCCCCGGACGGAAGCCTTTGGTTTCTTTTTCGACTAGAAAAGCCGAAAGCCCGTGCGTATGCGCAGCACGATCAGTGACAGCGACAACTACGAGCACGTCCGCGTAGTGGCCGTTAGTGCAAAAAGTCTTGGTCCCGTTCAAAACCCAGCTATTGCCCTTTCGCACCGCGGTCATTCGGGCACTGCCCGCATCCGATCCCGACGATGGCTCGGTGAGACCCCATGCGCCAATGAATTCCCCTGTCGCAAGCCTGCTTACATATTTTTTCTTCTGAGATTCGTTTCCCGCGACGAAAATATGATTCGAGCAAAGCGATGTGTGGGCGGCAACAATGATTCCCACCGATCCATCTACGCGGGACAACTCTTCAATCGCGGTAACGTATTCGACATATCCCATGCCCGCGCCGCCATATTCGGTTGGAAAAATAATTCCCAGCAACCCGAGCTTGCCCAATTCTTTGACTGTGGACAGCGGGAACTCGCCGGCTTCATCCCACTTCATGACATGCGGCGCGATTTCACGCGAGGCAAATTCGCTGACCGTCTTTTTTAATTGGAGTTGTTCTTCGTTGAGTTGAAAATCCACAATCCCTCCGCGACGTTTCTGGGACCGCACCCCACGTCGTGCAATCTCTTAATTAGACCATGCGAAGGAACGGGGAGCGAAGAGCATAAACCGACCGGTTGGTTGAAGTGGTGAAACAGTAATCGAATCATGGTAGAGACGTAGCTCGCTACGTCTTGACCGAAATGAATCGCTCAAACACCTCATTCGATAGCAAACGGCCGCGGGAAGTCAGGCTGATTCTGCTGCCCTGCCTGTTTATTAGTCCCTCACCGGCGCATTCGTCAATCACATTTAACATTTGTGATACTGGCGTAATTCCAAATTTGCGTTCAACCGAATCCAAATCAATGCCGTCGTTGAGGCGCAATCCCAAAAAGAATGTTTCCTCAAGTGCTGCCTGCCAGGAAATTGGATTGATATTGAGTGGGCGTCCTGCAACATACTCCTCAAGCGAATCGGGCGTAGAAAATCGTACGGCTTCCATCCCCTCGTCCGTCGCGGAGAGCATGGAATGTGCATCTACTCCGAATCCAAGATAGGGCTGCCGTCTCCAATATTTCAGATTGTGGCGGGACTGGTGTCCCTCTCGAGAAAAATTTGAAATTTCATATTGGTGTACCCCCGCAGCATTCAATCGTATGCAAGCCTCTTCGTAGAAATCGGCGATCATGTCTTCATCCGGCACAAAGTGGGCATGATATTTCGTCCCGCCGGCAATGAGTTCGCGGCCAAGACGCGAGTCGCCATCCACTTCAAGCATGTAAACGCTCACGTGCGGCACTCCCGCTGCGACGGCTTGTTCCAGCGAATATTCCCAGCTCTCCGCGGTCTGGTGTGGCAATCCAGCGATCAGGTCAACATTGATGTCGGCAATTCCCGCCGCTCGCAAACGCGCAATGTCATCCATCACGGTTTGCCGTTTGTGCAATCGCCCCACCGACGCAGCTTCCTGATCAACGAATGACTGCACGCCTAAACTCACGCGATTGATCCCGCAACGCTTGAAAGCATCAACCACGGCCGCGGTGATCGTTCCCGGAGCGCACTCGACCGTGATTTCCGCATCAGCCAGAACATCAAAAGTTGACCGGATCGTGACAAATAATCGCTCAAGCTGGTCTATATCGAGTAGAGTAGGAGTTCCGCCGCCGAGGAATATGGAGTCGGCGACGCGTTCCAACTTGCCGCAAACTTGTTCGCTGACATCGCGCGCATGTTCAATGCTGTCGCAAACGCGGTTAATATAACCTTGGTGGACAGCGCGAGAAAAAACGTCAGATGCAAAGTTGCAATAACTGCATTTGCTGCGGCAGAAAGGCACGGAGATGTACAGGCCCAGCGGCATTGGATAGTGGCTCAGTTGGAACAAATCTCTACTTCGACGTCATCCTGAGGGCCTTCAGTCCCGAAGGATCTCGCGTGCGGCGCAGCTGCTCTCGTTTAGTTTAGCGCCTATTCGCTACGCGCAAGATGCCTCGCAATCTCGGGATGACGCCGTAGATTAAAACAGGAATTTCAAACTGAGCCATTACCGGCACTAAACATGATTATCCCACTTCCCGGCGTCTGTTACTGTAGGATGCCGGGCCAGTTGTAGTTTCCTGTTCTCCTGGGAAAGGCTCCTAGGTGTTGGAAGAATGTTGCTGACCTCTCGTCAGTTCTGCTGAACGACATACTCTATGGTTCCTCGCGTTGTAATTACTGGCATGGGCGTCGTTAGTCCCAATGGAATTGGCAAAGAGGCATTTTGTCTCGCCATTCTCGCTGGCAAATCCGGTGTAAAACGAATTTCGCGGTTCGATCCTTCAGCGCTACCGGTGCAGATCGCCGGAGAAATTCCGGAATTTGACGAGCTTGCATGGGTTGACGCGCGCGAGCGCAAGCATGTTTCGCGTGTTGTCCCGCTCGCTATTGCCGCCTCGCACGAAGCCATTCAAGATGCCGGGCTTAACCCCGCCGCAATGACGATGGACGAAAAGCGTGAGATCGGTGTAATCCTCGGGACTGGCGGCGGCGCCCAGGAATTTTCCGAAGAACAGTATCGTCTCTGGCATTCGGGCCACGTGAAGCAGGTCAGCCTTTTCTGCATACCCAGCGGCACGATGGGAACCATCCCCAGCGAAATCAGCATGCGCTTCGGGTTCCGCGGCTACAGCCACGTCGTGACCGCTGGATGCACTTCATCCACCGACGCGATTGGTTACGCATACCAGCATATTCAAGCTGGAGTTCAGCCCATGTTTCTTGTCGGCGGCGTGGATTCGCCCATCACACCGGGAATTATTAAGGGATACACATTGCTGCGTGCGTTGACGCAGTCGTGGAATGAAGAGCCGGAACGCGCCTCGCGGCCATTCTCCGCCGATCGCGATGGTTTCGTCATGGCTGAAGGCTCATGGATGTTCATCCTCGAAGATTATGAGCACGCCCACGCACGTGGCGCTCGCATCTACGCTGAGATAGTTGGCTACGGATCCACCTGCGAAGCCTTTCATCGCGTGCGTATGAGCGATTCACCGGAAGAACCTGCCCGGGCCATAGCCCTGGCTCTCGAAGAGGCCCAGCTCACACCCCAGGACATTCAGTACGTCAATCTCCACGGAACTTCAACCGAAATGAACGACCGCGTCGAAACCAGCGCGCTGAAACTAGCTTTCGGGAAACATGCGGCCAAAGTCCCCATGTCTGGATTGAAATCGCAAATCGGTCACGCTCAGGGCGCGTGCGGCTCCGCCAGCCTTGCCGCCACTCTTATCGCCATGCAGCACAGCAAAATTCCCCCCACGATCAATCTTGATGTCCCCGATCCATCCTGCGATTTGGATTACGTCCCTGAAGCTGGCCGCCAGGTCGCGATCGAGCACGCAATCTGCAACTGCGTCGGATTCGGATCGAAGAATTCGGCCCTTGTAGTCCGTCATATTTAGGGCTTTGGGATGACTTTCGGTTTGCGCTGTGATCTAATTTTTTAAGATTTACCATTGAAGTGCGACCAGACCCCTTAGCTTTCCTGCTCGTTGTTTTTCTTTCCAGCACACTTTTAGTGGGGCAGAACCCGATGGCTCCAGCCGCCGCGAACTATCCCTACTTGCTACATCTAGAAACCATGAACTTCGATGATCAGGTATGCGTTCTTTTGCGGCGCGACGGTCAATTCCATTTGGAAGTAGAAAAAAGGAACCGAACCAGGGTATTTGAGGGCGCTTTATCTGAAGCGAAGATGCAAGAACTTCAAACCTTAATCAACGATCCCACGCTTCGCCAATTGACGGAGAAGCAAATCGTAGCCCCTACCGGCGCGATCATGCTGGATGAGTTGCACGTGGACATCTTTCGTGGCGACCACTGGCAGGACCTTTTCTTCGTGGATGATTCCAGCCGCCAGCCGTTCGAGCACTCTATCGCCCCTCTGGTCAGATGGCTCCGGGCATTGCCTAAAGAACCGCACAGAGAAATCAGCGAAGACATGGGAAAAAATGACTGTCAGCTTCCTAAAAAGATCGTGCTAAGACTTCGCAAGCCGGCTTCCGACAAGGCCGCTCCGAATCGGTGACCCACATTCATTCCATCCCGCGGGCCTTTCATCACATCTACTTAGGATAATCTTCCCGCAGCACGGGCAATGTGGGTGTGAGTGCGGGTGCCCCAGCGTCTCGCCGTATTTGCGAGACCTGGAGCGAGGATATCCTTAAGACTCAAATCCTCAGAGAGCCGACTTTAAATGTTTCAAACTGACTATTGTTCCGATAAGTAAATCAACCAATGCCTTCACACCACGAAGAAGAAGTATTAGGCAAGGCTTACGACAGCCGGCTCATGAAGCGGTTGGTCGGATATTTGCGACCATATAAATGGCAGGTGGCGATTGCGCTGGGCTCGATTCTTCTGAAAGCCTGTGCCGACGTTTTGGGCCCCTACCTGACGAAAGTTGTTATTGATAAATATCTTGCCCCAGTGCCCGGACTTCATACGCCCCTAGATTTTTTCTTAAGCAACAAACCCTTGCTCGGAATCGCACAAGTTGCCGCCATTGGAGTCGGACTGCTCGCCTTCAGTTTCCTGCTCGACTATTTGCAAACCTATTTCATGCAGTGGGCGGGCCAGATGGTGATGTTTGATCTGCGCAGTCAAATCTTCCGCCATTTGCAACGCATGCACATCGGTTTTTACGACAAGAATCCCGTCGGCCGCCTGGTCACGCGCGTTACAACCGATGTTGACGCGCTGAACGAAATGTTCACCTCCGGCGTGGTCTCGATTTTTGAGGATGTGTTCGTGCTCGTGGGGATCACGGCGATCATGTTGAACATGACCTGGCGTGTCTCGCTGATCACGCTCGCGGTTTTGCCGGTCATTGCGTATGCAACGAAAATCTTTCGCGATAGAGTTCGCGATTCCTATCGCCGCATTCGCGTAGCGATCGCCCGCATCAATGCGTACTTGCATGAACACGTCAGCGGCATGATGGTGTTACAGCTCTTCAATCGGGAAAAGCGCGCATATGTGAAGTTCTCTGAAGTAAACGAAGTCCACATGGACGCCTACAAAGACGCGATCATGGCGCACGCGGTCTATTATCCGGTGGTTGAACTTCTTTCGGCGACCGCCATCGCCTGCGTGATCTGGTTTGGCGGCAGCGACGTGTTACACGGCATGGTCACGCATGGACTGTCAGTTACGTTCAGTCGAAAGACGCTGTTGCATTGGCAACTCGTAAAAAACGTTACGACTCTCGGAATCCTGGTGGCATTCATTCAATATGCGCAGCGATTCTTCCGTCCCATTCAGGATTTCAGCGAAAAATACAACATTCTGCAATCAGCCATGGCTTCCAGCGAGCGAATATTCAAATTGCTCGATACTCCCACCGAGATCACTGCTCCTGAAGTCATCAAAGTCCCTCAAGGTCCTGGACGAATTGAGTTCGACCACGTGTGGTTTGCCTACAATGCCCGTGCTCGTGGAGAGACGGGTGTCCCCACCCCTCAGGCCGAGCAAAGCTCGGCAACCAGCCTGGAGCCAGAACCCGACTGGGTTCTCCGCGACGTAACCTTCACCATCGAACCGGGCGAGACCGCCGCGATCGTTGGACACACTGGCGCTGGCAAGACCACGATCATCTCCCTGCTGATGCGTTTCTACGACGTGCAAAAAGGCGCGATCACCATTGATGGCGTTGACGTGAAAGACATGGATTTAGCTGATCTCCGCCGCCGTTTTGGAGTGGTTCTGCAAGATCCATTCCTTTTTACCGGAACGGTAGAAAGCAACATCCGCCTGGGCACGGATTGGATATCGGATGCCGACGTAGAAAAAGCCGCGGAAGATGTCAACCTCTCCGATTTCATTCAGACACTGCCCAACGGCTTTAAAGAAGAGGTTCGGGAGCGCGGATCAACTCTATCCACTGGGCAAAAGCAGCTTATTTCTTTCGCGCGCGCGCTGGCCCACAACCCAAAGATTTTGATTCTGGATGAAGCGACTTCAAGCGTTGATACCGAGACGGAGTTCCGCGTCCGCGAAGCCCTTATCCGAATGGTACAGGGACGCACGTCGGTGGTCATCGCGCACCGGCTTTCAACTGTGCAACGCGCTGACAAAATCATTGTGATGCATAAGAGCCGGCTTCGTGAAATCGGCACTCACCAGGAACTCCTGGCACAGCGCGGAATCTACTGGAAGCTTTATCAGCTTCAGTACAAAGATCAGGAAATCTCCTCCATAAGGACTCTTCAGGTCACCGCCAACGCCGACGACTGACGGCATCAAACTGCATACCTCAAAATAGCCGATCCTTTGATATCCTTCCTTACTCGGGCCGAACCTATGGAACAGAATACAGCGTTGCCGAAAGATCAATTGATGTCGGTATTGCGAACCGCTCCAGATCGTTTGGAGTTCCTGACTCCCAACGATTGGATTCTGATCATTGACAAGGCGCGCCGGTTGAACCTCAAGAAAGACGAGGTATTGATCAAACAGGGCAAGCGAGAGCAGACCATTTATATCTTGCTCGACGGCCGCCTCAGAATAGCCGTGAGTGGCACGCAGGTCGCGGCCGTTGGTCCCGGTGAAATCTGCGGCGAAATGGCGTATCTGGAGAATAGTTTGGCTAGCGCCACTGCCACGGTGGAAGAAGATGGGCAGGCTTACGCGATAGACTGGGCAGTCTTGACCGATCTGTTTGAACTGTTTCCGCATCTCGCCTACCGGTTCTATCGTTCGCTCGCGGTGAAGCTGTCAAGAAGGCTGCGAGAACAGTTGTTAAGCCGATAGCAAACTCCAACATTTCTTATTCATGGAATTCGCAAGAGCGAACTTCCTATCCCAACCCAAATCCTCATTGCGTGGGCGGAAGTTGGAACCCAACTCCATGATCGGAGTTCAGTTTTCTAGTCGCGTCAACGTCCAGGTCCGCAACCCGATACTTCTTGGATTCCTGCTCGTTATAGACCCAGATACTTTCCCCGACAATGGCGTAGTTCCGCGTTTCGACTTTCCGGCCATCGCGAAACACTAACACGGTGATCGGTATGGATTCGTCATTTTGGACGCTCGCTGCAACTGGCGTCGCTGGGGCGCTTGCTGCCGTTATAGCAGGTGCCGGAGCTGTAGGCGCGGTTCGGCTCCGTGTGGTTCTAGCGGGCGCTGGCCCAGTCGCCCGCATGCTCTTAATTTCATTATTCAGGCGATCAACCTGCTCGCTCAATTGCTCGACTTCTGCTCTGAGCTGCTGAACCTGCGTCACAATATCAACGCTGTCCTCGGGTGGGTTGGCTTGAACATCCCCCGCTTGTTGGCCAAAAAGGAGCGGTGACAAAAACACAGCAACGAACGGAATCAACAATGGAAGCGGGCGTTTCATGCCAATAGCCTAGCACTTTCCACAGCTTCGCGACCCTCCGTCTAAACCCGAAACATGCAATCCAAAGCCGGTGCACCATTGTGCAACTGTGCAACCAGATTTGTGCCACTACTTCATCGAGCAAACTTCCCGCAGACGTCCAGCCGCAGCCTCTGCCGTTATATCCCTCTGCGGAGAACCCATCATTTCGAATCCGACCATAAACTTCCGAATCGTGGCCGAACGCAATAGCGGCGGATAAAAATGCGTGTGCATGTGCCATTCTGGATGCGTTTCTCCATCGGTCGGACGCTGATGTATGCCCATGGAATAGGGAAACGAAACATTAAAGAGCCGGTCGTAGCAGCCGGTGAGTTTGCCCAGAACGTCGGCATATCCATCTCTTTCTTCCGGACTCAGCGCGGCAATATCAGCAACGTGCCGCTTTCCGATGATTAGAGTTTCGAAGGGCCAGACCGCCCAGAACGGCACGACTACTTGAAAGTGCTCATTGCCCAAAACCTGCCGCTCCGAATGGGTTGACTCGTACAGAAAGTATTCGCAGAGGATGCACCGATCATGCCGATCCTTATAGCTCCGCATTGACAACTGTTCTTTCGTCGGCTCGTTTGGCACGGAACTGCTCGCCCAAATCTGGCAATGAGGATGCGGATTGCTAGCCCCCATCGCAGCCCCGCGGTTCTCGAAGATCTGCACATAATTTATGTGATCTCGTTTTCCGAGATCGCGGAACTGATCCGCCCATACATCAATTACCGCGCGGATCTCCTGGGGAGTCATTCGCGCCAGCGTCAAATCATGTCGCGGAGAAAAACAAACTACGCGGCAAATACCTGATTCGGTCTGCGCTACGATCAAGTCTTTTTCGTTGAAATCGGAATTTGGGGTATCCGATAAAAGAGCAGGGAAGTCATTGTCGAAAACAAAAGTCGAGTCGTACTTGGGATTGTGAACCCCGCGGGCTCTCTCGTTTCCAGGGCATAGGTAACAGGTGGGATCGTACGCGGGCTGTGCTTCTACCGCCGCCGTTTCCACCTGCCCGAGCCATGGGCGCTGTGTCCGGTGTGGAGATACGAGCACCCACTCATCCGTAAGCGGATTCAGTCGCCGATGAGCGGATTCGCTCAGATTAAACATTGTGCTCCTGCTGTCGGACGCCCTCGTCCTGCTGTGACACTACTCCGCTCTGTCATATCGAGCGGAGTAGTTCCGGAGTCGAGAGACCCGCTTTGCGATTGGCTCGGCTGCAATTTGATTCAACTGCCATATGGTGAAACTGTCACACACTGACCGGACCCGCGCCGTCCGCTGCGGTAGTCACGTAAATCTGTGAATCAATGCCGGTTCTATTTCTATACATTTTCGAGATATTACTGGTGAATTCCGAAGCTATGTCTTTCCTGACTAAGTTGATCGTGCAACCTCCAAATCCTCCGCCAGTCATGCGTGCGCCATACACACCGCCAATGCCGGACGCCAACTCGACCATAACATCGAGTTCGGCGCAACTGACCTCATAGTCATTCTTTAAGCTTCGGTGGGAGTCGTACATGAGTTCGCCAAAACGTTGGATTTCCCCGGATCGCAAGGCGGCCGCCGCTTCGACCGTCCGCGCATTTTCGGTGACTACATGCCGGCAGCGGCGGAATATGGTTTCGTCCAAATCTTTCGCGTACTGCTGAAGTTGCTCCCACGAAACATCGCGCAAGGCCCGAACACCCGGTATTTGTGAGGCAAAGAATTTCACTCCCTGCTCGCATTGCGATCGGCGAAGGTTGTACTCGCCGCTAACATTGCGATGGGGCACCATCGTATTGCAGATGACCAGGCTGACATCGGCTGGCAACGGCAGCAATTTAAATTCAAGAGACCGGCAATCGAGAAGTAAAGCCTGCCCGGCGCGGCCGTTCGCCGATGCGAACTGATCCATGATTCCGCAACGTGCGCCGACCGTTTCGTTCTCCGCCCGCTGGCAGAGTTTCGCGAGATCCAATCGGTCCAAACCTTCGCTCGCGCCCGTCTTGTCTTCCGCGTACATCAGCGCGAGAGCGCTCGCAACCTCGAGCGCAGCGGACGAACTTAAGCCCGCGCCCATGGGAACGTCAGACTGTACAAGTAGATTAGATCCGCTGACTTCGCGGCCTGCCGCCTGGAGTTGAATCGCTACCCCGCGAACGTAGTCCAGCCATTCGTGTCTGGGGCAAGCATCGGTTTCATCCAGACTGAACTCCAATGTTTCGTTCCGCTCCCGGCTGTGCACGACCACTTTGCGGTCATCCCTGCGAGCGACCGCGACCCACGTGTGGAACTCAATCGCAACAGGCATGACGAATCCATCGTTATAGTCCGTATGCTCACCAATTAAGTTCACGCGTCCCGGCGCGCCAAAGATTCGCGGCGCCGCCCCGAATAATTTTAGGAACCGGGTTTTTGCCTCCCCAACTAGCAAGTGATTCCCTTACCTCAATGCAAAAAGTAAACGCTGAGTATATCAGCGGGTTCGGAAGTGAACGTTCACGACGATGTTCACGATTAGATGACTCTTCTCAACCATGCACAGGCTACGAATGGTCATCGGAAAATCCGAGTCAAAATCCGGCCTTCGCTACCCTGCGTGGCCAGGTCCCACCAGCGTTTGACTTCGGGTTCACCTTGCGCCTAATATCGCGCCCGAAGGGTCTAATCTCTTACCAAGTGCTCGATCAAACCATTTCGCATTACCACATCACCGAAAAACTGGGAGGCGGTGGAATGGGCGTGGTTTATGGCGCCGAGGATACCCGATTGCACCGCCAGGTGGCGCTAAAATTCCTGCCCGAGGAAATGGCGAAAGACCCACGCGTCCTCGAGCGATTCCGTCGTGAGGCGCGGGCCGCCTCTCAACTCAATCATCCCAATATTTGTACGATTCACGACATTGATAACAACGAGGGCCGGCCCTTTATTGTAATGGAGCGCCTGGAAGGGGAAAGCCTTAAACAGCGCCTGCGAGGCAACCCACTCGACCTGGATGAAGTTCTCGATATTGCCATTCACGTAGCCGATGCTTTGATTGCTTCGCACGAGAAGGGAATTGTCCATCGCGACATCAAGCCCGCCAATATCTTTATTACCAAAAGCGGTCAGACGAAAGTGCTGGACTTCGGACTCGCAAAATCCGCTCGTGAGCAAACTTCGACCAGCGACCAGAACTTTGAAGACTCTCTGACCCAAATGGGCGTGATCCCCGGTACCGCCGTCTATATGTCCCCCGAGCAGGCGCGCGGTGAAATATTGGATGCTCGCAGCGACATTTTTTCCTTTGGCGTTGTGCTTTTCGAAATGGCCACCGGTAAAAAGCCTTTTACCGGCACAAACATAGTCACGACGCTGGACGCTGTCTTGAACAAGAAGCCGATTTCCCCGCTGACCTTGAATCCCGGCTTGCCTCCTGAATTGGAGGTGATCATCGGAAAGGCGATGGAGAAGGATCGTGACAAACGATACCTGAACGCCCAGGATCTCAAAGATGACCTTCAGCACCTGAAAAAGGAATCTGAATCCGGTCTCACCAAAACCGGTCTGCGTGATTTTTCTCCGCTCCGTGCATCTTCCAAAACGTTTCAGCGGGCCGCTCCGTGGCATAAATATCTGATCATCGGGCTGGCGTTGATCCTGATTACGGTTCTGGCGTCGGTCGGAACCTGGTGGTTCCGGCACCGCGCATCCGGCTTTTCATCGCGCCCGGGAACCACAATTGCCGTGCTCCCCCTGCAAAACATGAGTAATTCCGATGATATTGACTATCTTCGTTTTGCCTTGGCCGATGAAATTTCGAATGTGCTGATGTACACACGTTCGTTAGATGTGCGTCCCACGACTAGCACAAGAGAATTTTCCGGACCCGAGGCAGATCCGCAAAAAATTGGCAAGAAGTTGCGGGTCTCTACCGTCATCACCGGCCACTTCTTGCAGCAAGGCAAACAGTTGCTGGTCACGGTGCAGGCAATTGACGTCAACAGTAACAAGCTGATTTGGCAGAGCACGCTCAGTGCCGCAGCACAAGACCTTATCGGCGTGCAAGGGCAACTCGCTTCCAGAATGCGTCAAGGATTGCTCCCGCAACTGGGTGCGGCCGAGGGCTTTACCGAAGCTGGCACAAAGCCAAAAAATCAGGACGCTTATGACTTATATCTGCGGAGTTTGGCGATCTCTCACGATCCCGACCCTAACAAAACGGCAATTGCGATTTTGGAAGAAGCCGTCAGCATGGATTCAACCTACGCGCCAGCGTGGGCCGCTCTAGGGTTGCGGTACTACTATCACGCTGCATACTCCACTGGCGGCCAGGACGCACTTCAAAAATCAGATCAGGCATACCAACGCGCATTATCGCTCGATCCGAATCTCTATTCGGCCTCCGCGCACCTCATTCTTCATAGGGCCGAGCGCGGCGATGTAGTAGCCGCCTACGATGACGCTGAAGCGCTCGTGAAGCGCCGTCCTGAAAATGCTGAATCTCATTTCACTTTGTCCTACGTCCTCCGTTATGCGGGCATGCTGCCCGAAGCTACGCACGAATGTGACGTTGCGTTGGCGCTCGATTCCGGCAACTACGAGTTTCGCTCCTGTGCCTGGGCATTTCTGGAATCGGGAAAAACACAGCGGGCTGCGGACTTCATTCGCCTGGACGCCGGCTCGGAATGGGCGGCTTATATCACCGTCGCAAGCCTACTTCGGGATGGAAATACCGAACAGGCGCGGCTCGCCGTGAAAAAGGTTTCCGCGAATCCCTTCGACCACCGCGAGCTATTGGAATCGTGTTTGCAAACCAATCCAGCGGCCAACCTTGACGTCGTTGCCCAGAAAGCGGAAGCCTCGTTGTTGAAAGAGCCCGATCCTGAAACGCGCTACTATCAGGCAGCGATGCTCGCATATTGCGGAAAGACAGACGCTGCGGCGCGGCTAATCAAGAGCGCTATTAGCCAGAATTATTGCGCCGTCTCAGCGCTTCAATTCGATCCATTGCTGGCAAAGTTGCGCCGGACCCCATCCTTCGCCGAGTTGCAGGCAGCCAGTCGGCAATGCCAGACCAAGTTCCTCGAATCAGTAAAGCAGAGAACTGGGAACCAATAACTGGCAACTGATTTTACAAAACCCGGGGACAGACGGGACGTTCCCCACTATTCTTCGACGAGGCAGGTTCGCGTCTATTTTTTGGACGCTAACCCGGGCTGACACGGGTTCAGCTAACGGCGACTCTTTCCGCTGGTAGTGAATACAGCGCCCTCCCCGACTTATGCTTCCAATGGATTCACAGCCTGTAATCGTCGGTCTAGGCGAAGTTCTTTGGGACTTCCTTCCCACCGGCAGACAACTTGGCGGCGCCCCCGCCAATTTCGCTCATGCTGCGGCGCTATTGCGCAACGAAGCCACAATTGCGAGCCGCATCGGCACCGACCGTCTCGGCGATGAAGTGATTCCGAAGCTCGCCGGGGCCTCTCTTTCAACCGAAAACCTTCAGCGGGATTCAATGCATCCCACTGGAACGGTCAATGTCCGTCTAGACCAAAATGGAAAGGCACACTTCGAAATCGTCGAATCCGTCTCCTGGGATTTCCTGGAATGGACTGATAACTGGCGCGTCCTAGCTCACCGCGCAGATGCAGTTTGCTTCGGCACGCTCGCGCAGAGATCGCTTCAATCCCGCGAAACTATCGGCAAGTTCCTGCGGGCTACCCGTCCACAATCCGCCCGCGTCTTCGACGTCAATCTCCGGCAATCCTTCTATTCGGCGGAAGTAATTCACGACTCTCTGAAACTGGCGAATATCGTGAAGCTAAATCACGAAGAACTTCCCACCGTCGCAAAGTTGCTCGAAATGAAATACGACAATCAAGAATCAGCCGCGCGGAAGCTGTGGGATGCGTACAAACTTGATTTGGTTTGCGTCACGCGCGGCGAGTCGGGAAGCCTGCTAGTCAACGAATTCGAATCGGATGAGCACCCGGGCTTCAAGGTTCAGGTCGCCGACACGGTGGGCGCAGGAGACGCTTTCACCGCAGGTCTGGTTCACCAATATCTAAGAGGCGCATCGCTTCAACGGATGAACGATCGCGCAAATCGTATGGGCGCATGGGTCTCGACCCAAAGCGGGGCGATGCCACTTCCATATCGCAACCTCACAAACATTCTCAGTGAGCTTTGATCACACACGTCCAAGGGAATGTTAGGGAGCCGGAGGAATCTTGCGTGGTGAAGAATTAAGTTGGCTTCTAATGGATTCAGGTTCCTCGAATCAGTAAAGCAGAGAACTGAGAACCATTCACTAACAACTGATTTTAGATACACGACCATAGAACCCCGCCTGGCGCCCTCCAGGTCCGCACCCGGTTTTTGGACGCTAACTAACCTGTGACACCGGTCAACTAGCTGCGAATCTTTCCGCAGGTCGTGAATGCCACGTCCGAGTTAAGAAATCCACCCGCCACAAACACGCTCTGACTTCTTCCACGCGCCATCTACCTTTTCAAACATCCACACCCCGCTTCCGCAAAGTGAGACGCAGCCAAAGCTGTAGCTCGCGAGCGCATGCCGATACTCCTTATCGAATGCGGATTTTCGGCATGTTGCAAACAGGCATTTTTATCTTACCCTTCGAAGCTTCACTACCCAATAGGTCCATTTAGAAGATAAACTCATTCGCGTTTGACTCGGGTTCTTGGGAAATCGAGGTAAAATGATCTCCCTGAGCTTCGGGATTGCATCGAATTGTTCGACAGTTCAGCAAAGAGGTTCCCCATGCGTCGTTGGAAAGTTAGAGTCCTCACCGCGGCTCTCCTACTAATCACATTGCCGTCGTTCAGCAAGGGCTTCGGTCAGCGTTCTGACAGCCGCAATGATGGCCAATCTCAGGACAACCGGCGGGACAATAGGGATGATCATGGCAATCGCAATGATCGCCAGCCTTCTAATTTCAACAAGGGTCTCCGCGACGGTGGACGCGGCGGTCAATATTACGACCCTCGCCATGAGCACGACGGCTACGACCAGCGGTACCGCCAAAATTATCAGCAGGGCGGGATAGGACCCGGCAAGGGCGCGCTCATTGGGGGAGCCGGTGGTGCTATCCTCGGCGCAATTTTCGGCGGCGGACTGAAAGGCACCATCATCGGCGGAGCAGCCGGCGCCGGCATCGGTGCCGTCGTCGGCGACGCGAATCAGAACAACCGGCGACGGGACGATTACAATCCTCGCTGACCAGTGTCTTAGACTCGACTGTTGACGAAAGGAAATAACATGAAATTGCGCCTCTTCCTCGCTGCCTCCGTACTGGCCACCACGTCTCTGTGCTTGCCAGCGTCAAGCCTTCAGGCCTCTCCAGCCCAACAGCCGGAGGTCACGGCTCACCCCCAGGCCGACGCCAACGACAAGACTTATCCCCTCGATCAGATCGTCACAGCCACAGTCCACGATGCGTGGCTCCTCAGCGGAAAGAACGAAGAAGCGTTTTTCGATATCGTTGAGCAACTCGCTCAATTTTCGGCGCAGAAGCGCGGACTTACTCTGCCTGATACGGCAGCAGCAGGGCGAAAGATGGGCTTGATGATTAAGACTCGCGCTAAAACCGACCACGACCAGCTTCTTTACGCTATCGTGGACCAGGCCGTCCGAACCCTTGGCGTCAAAGCTACCGCTGCCGCCAAATAGATCCTCATTCCCGGTCAGCGAAAGATTCAAAGGCGATAAGGCCTGTGTTTTGGCTTGCCTAACTTAACGGCAATCAGTCGTTTTCTCTTACGACCCCAAGGGTCAATGAATGTGATGGCGATGTTTCGTCAACTATCGGAAGTCAGACGCGGAGTTGCATTGCGCCGGGATAATTCGTCTTCATACCGCGTGACGGCAAGGAAGACTTTTCTGGGGCGGCGCAGATGGACGGCATTATCTAACGCGGCAAGACATCCTTAAGCGCGCTCTCAATTCGATCTACCTCTTCGCGAATCACCCTGATGGATTGCTGGTTCCTTGAGGGGTGTGCCAATGGCGAAATTGCTCCCAATGCGTTCCGTATGCTGTGGTTTCTATCGCATATCAAATGGAGCCTTGCCATGGTCTTCTTGCGGTGTCCGTAGAAATTCCTGGCTAATCTGATCGCAAGGCATCCCAAGACCAATCCGAATAACGCCTCGATCGGCAGTCGGTCTCTTGCGCCGTCGAAGTCTGAAAAAACCAGCCTGTAAACTGCTTCACCCAGACCCAGTGAAGCGAACAGCACCGTCGTTCCGATCAAATAAACTTCCAGACTTTCCGTCTGCTGGAAGCGCATTAAGTGATCGCTTATGCGGCGGATCCGCATAAACTCGTTTGCCATATATCCCCCTCGAATAATGTTATCGCCGTCCCGCTTTGCAATCTCCGTTTAAGACCCGGTTAAGACAATGATCAGCCATCCCATTGGATGTTTTAGGAAGATGCGGAAAAATCCACGTCCAATTCGACACCCTATCGGCCCGCGTAAACGCCCGAATTCAGTTTTTGCAACTCATGAATACTAGGCACGGCCTTGGCCCCGCAAGAGCACCGCTCATAAGCTCTGCACATTCCTTCGAAAATTCGTTCCCAGGAAGTTGAAAGAGCATACATGCGAGCGGCCAGACCCATCGGCGGAAGTAAGTCCCGCTGAGTGAGCAAGAGATCCGTGAACGCGACAAACTCCTTGAGATTGTTGGCGATATACCCAGTCTTGCCATGTTGTACCGTGTTTTTTGGTCCTCCGACAGAACTGACTACGGCCGGAACGCCCGAAGCAAGCGCCTCCAGCACCACTAGGCCGAAGGTATCCGTTTCCGACGGAAAGACAAAAAGATCCATATTCGCGAATTCGCGCGATAGATCTCTCCCTGTGAGGATTCCAGTGAATTCAGCCTGCCGCATGTTTTTTCGCAGCCATTTTCCTTCTGCCCCATCACCCACGATTACGAAGCGGAAGTCCCGGTGGCCCCGGGCCAGCAGAGCCTGCTCGATCTGGGCGAGCAAGCGTACATTTTTTTCTGCTGTAAGTCGTCCCACATACCCGATTCTGAATGGACAATTTTCGCGGTCCCGAAAGTGCGGACTGAAGATCCCAGTATCCACGCTATGAGGCATCAAGAAACAAGGTTTGCCGGTCCTGTCTTCAAGGAGGGTGGCCATTTCCGGGTTCGGAGCGAACAGCAGTCGCGGGATCTTGTAAAACCGCATTGCGGCGCTCAGCGTCCACCGTTCCACAGCACTCAGCGATTTGACGGATAAAGATTTCGGGAGTAACGATAGCGGCGTAGACAAACGACTCCGGGCGTATTGATGCAGATTGGTTTGCCAGGTGGCCGCCAGCGGAACGCTAAGTTTATGCGCAATAAGCGCACCGAGCATTCCCACGTCGCTGGGACCAGTGATTTGAACGACGTCGGGATTGAAGTCTTGCACCAGGCTGGCCACTTCCCGATAGTGGCGCCAGAACGCGGGATCATATTTGTGCGTCCGGTCGAGGGGGAAGCTGAGTGGGCCGCGGGGAAGTTGGACCCTCGTAACCGAACCCGCAGTCACCGTCTCCTTGCACGGACCTGCGTGGACGGTCAGAAATTCGAGTTCGCGGCTTTTCGCAAATGCTTCGAAATGTCGGCTCGTATTGGCAATGCCATCCACTTCGTTGTACGCATCCGGAAAGAACGCTATTCTTATACCTTCGCCATCGCTTCCTCTCACAAAGCCGCCTCATACACATTTCCGGAAGGCATTTCTATATCCACGTCCTCCGAAGGCAAGCGCAAATCCACCTGGTTTCGACAAAGCTGCGTTAATGCCCGCCGTACCGGAGCGGTTTCCAGTAGCCGCAAGACGAAGAAAGCCCGCTCGATATAAGCCGGAGGCGCGTTCCATAGAGCGGAAATCGGTTGATCCATGTTTGTTGCTTGATGTGGATGGTAAATCCGATCATCCCAACGGCGGCAGCCCGGAGCATACTCCGGATATTCGCGAATCACGTCAAGCACTGTCTCCAGTGTGCGAAGGGTTAACGGCTCGTCATACTGCGGCATAATAAGAACATGGCTACGTTGCTCGACGCGGATTTCGCGGACAAACTCGCAGAAACTCTCAGCGCGAGTAAGATTGAGGGCTCCGTTTGGCTCGCATCCATGCCGGTCGCCGCCAGAGATCAGCAGACGCCGCCAATGGCCCGCTAATTCTATGACGCAGTTGTTTTCAATCCGGCTACGAGTAGCGTTGACCTCAAACGCATGCAGGAATCTCACATTGTGCCGCAAAAACTGACCGAGGATCTCCACAAATCGTTGCTGGCCCAGGCCACCGAGGTCCCAGAGCGGATGGTTAAACACGATGAGTATTTCCGGACACTTATCCAGCATCTCAAGCAGTTCACTCAGGCGCGAATCGGAAGGGGCTTTAGTATACGCGGCGAGATCCGTAACAAACTCCTGCGCTCTACGGCCCGGCAAATTATGAATGCCGATGTGAAAAATTGCTCCTCCAAACGGGACGCTCCACTCGAGCGCGAGGGGAACCTCTTTTGTCTCCGCCACCATTCGCAACAAAGTCGGCGCCTCGATGGTGTCATGATCAGTGAGCGATACGAGGCTCATCAGGCCAAGTGCAACCTCGATCTGATTTTTTTCCAGCTCGAAAGCCGCCTTGGGAGGCAGCGGGGGCGTCCAATATGCCCTAATCAAATCAACCGGAATCGTTGATCTTCTTGCCTGGCGTTCGAGCGCCCAGTTCAAAATGGGGTGCTTCCGAGTGAACTTTGGGATGAAGTGAAGGCTTTCCTTGGAACGGTTGGTGTGACTATGAAGCGATACAGCGGATATATATTGGTTTTCAAATTCGGACTTGTTACAGAAGCGGGAAAACTTGTTTTGGGCCAATTACTGTCCTCACTCTAGATTTGCAGTCACACACCGTCCGTTCCACATTCTACCCCAGGACTCCAAATGGTCTACTCTTCGCTAGAAAGTCAATCAGTGCAATTGCGATATTTCACCAATAAAATAACTGGTAGGGTTCAGTTGTTGAGCTGTCAACGAATCCAGCATCGAACCTTGGAACCCAATTCCCGGCACTTCTCACGGCCCAAGTCGTCCGCAAACACCGACGATGACAGGTTTACCTCTGGCGGATAGCTCGGCGGCATTGAGCGGCTCCCAGTACCGCCCCGCGCCGCCCGGGGGCATTTGCGAGTGCCGTCTCAAATTCCTTCAGCGCTAGAACCGGGTGATTCTGCTCCAGGAGCAAGTCACCTAGCTGTTCGCGAGCCGGAACAATCGGCCCCGGTGTCACCGGGAGCTTCTCAATTGCGTCCTCCTCATCGGCTGCCGCGCGCATCAAAGCTGCGGCCCCATCCGGTTTCCCGTCCGCCTGGGCTGACCACGCCATGACTTCACGCGTCAGAATCCCGACCTGAGTGGCCCAATAATCATTGCCTGACGTGCGGAGCTGTTCTTCGATCCGCCGCAATTTATCAATTTCCGTGGTCGCCTCCGCGGCGCGTCCACTCCGAGCCAGTCCCAAGCCCCGAGCCCAAACCGCGATTGCGACAATGTGCGGTGGGGCTGCTGTCGGAGGAACGATGCTGACGGCATCGGTCCATTGACGCCGCTCAACCGCGTAGCGAACTGGCATCGCTGTAGAGGCGTACCCTATTTTGAAATCCTGCGAGTTCAGGTCCGCCATGTTTCTAAGTTGCTGAATGAGCTGAGCCGCATCTTCGTCGCGTCCACTTTGCAGATAGGCGTAGACCAGATAATCCATGGCGTGCAACTCTTCTGCTGTGTCGCCCTGCCGCTTTGCCGCTCCCCTGGCCGCAAGGTTGGAAGCGATGGAGTCTTCCCATTGCCCGAGTCGCGTGAATATATGCGACGGCATGTGCAATGCGTGCGGCGCTGATGGTGCAATCTGGGAGTAGGCTTTTGCCGCCGGAAGACCTTTTGGTGCGAGTTCTGCGTTGTCGTAGGCATGGATGAGGTAGTGGGGGATTCCCGGGTGCTGCGGGTAGGCGCGATCAAGCGGCTCAAGCAGATCGGCCGCCTGTTTCTGCCTCGCATGTGTCTTGTCGGCAGGAGATGCGTTCGCCAGGAGTGCGAGCGCGTAAAATACCTGTGCTTCGATATCTTTCCTGTTCTCTGAAGCGAGATTGCTCATCGCGTGCTCATAGTTCAACACCCGCGTGGGGTACGGAACGGTGGCAGCGTCCTGATATATCGAGCCCAGCGCATTGATGAACTGGCGCTCGCGTGCGGAGCTCGCCCCGATCTGCTGCGCCCGCTGGACTTCCTTTTGGGCAATCGAAATTGTTGCGGGCACAATGGGCGGGTCCCAAAGCTGGTGAAAGTACGTCATGGCGATTCCCCAATGTGCCATCGCACACTGCGGATCCAGTTCGGCCACGTCATGGAATGCGTTTTCGGCGGCGGTATAAGCGAAGGAGTGAAGAAGAGCCACCCCTCGGTCGAACTGCTCCTGAACGGTCGGTGTGCAAGAAATCGGAAATGATACTTTTCCCAGTTTCTCCGGTGCGCTGTGGCTGTGTGTTTCTTGTGCTGCCGACAAGGGAAAGATGAACAGTAGAGTAAGGCATATTCTCCACAGACGGGACATCCCTATCTCCATAACGCGAGCAACATTTTCGCGACATCCGAAGTTTACATTGAAGTAAGCGAACAATGACACCGCTTGAAGGCTCAGGGAGCTTCCACACCGTTTCGAAGGCTTAATCGGCAAGTGTGTGTTTTAAGCCCCTGCTGGGAATTAACTGTTGATAACAGGCGATTACACTCACGACCCCTGGTCAATGATTGACAACGCGATGCTACGCCAACAATCCTGTCAAGATTCCAGCAGCTCCACGCCCGCATTGACTTGCCAGTTTCGCCCAAGTAAACTTCGCCACGAGTGATCGGCCAAATCATCTCGCACTACCGCGTCGTCGAGAAGCTCGGCGGGGGCGGCATGGGCGTCGTTTACAAGGCCGAGGACACGCGGCTGCATCGCTTTGTTGCCCTCAAATTCCTTCCTCCAAGCCTTGGCCGTGACCCCCAGGCGCTTGCTCGCTTTCAACGCGAGGCCCAGGCCGCGTCTGCGCTGAATCATCCCAACATTTGCACAATTTACGACATCGGCGAGCAGGACGGACAGGCCTTCATCGCCATGGAATTTCTGGAAGGGATGACCCTGAAACATCGCATCGCCGGCAGGCCGATGGAGACGGATGTATTGCTCGGATTGGCCACCGAAATCGCTGATGCTCTCGACGCTGCCCACACAGAAGGCATTGTTCATCGCGACATTAAGCCCGCTAACATCTTCGTAACCAAGCGCGGCCACGCCAAGATTCTCGACTTCGGGTTGGCAAAGGTGACCGTGACCACCACGAAGTCCGCATCCGACGCCATGGAAACCGGCACCATCGAGGCACACCTGACAAGTCCGGGCATGGCGGTGGGCACTGTCGCTTATATGTCGCCCGAGCAGGTTCGGGCTCGTGACCTGGACGCGCGCACCGATTTGTTTTCATTCGGAGCGGTCATCTACGAGATGGCGACGGGCACGCTGCCCTTCCGAGGCGAAAGCTCGGGAGTGATCCAGCGGGAAATTCTGGATTCCGCGCCGGTTGCGGCGGTCCGAATGAATCCTGACTTGCCAGCCGAACTCGAACGCATTATCAACAAGGCGCTGGAAAAGGATCGCGATCTGCGTTACCAGCACGCCGCCGATTTGAGAGCGGACCTAAAACGCCTCACACGCGAGACCGAGTCAAGCCACGCGGCCGCGTCCAGTCGAACAGAGGCCGCCTCGGGGGCATCGCTCAGCGAACATAACATTTCCTCACAAAGTGGCGTGACACCGGTTCCCGGTAGTGGCGCAGCACAGCGTGCACACGGCAGTAGTTCCGCGGTAGTCAGCGTAGCCAAACAACACAAGCTCGGGCTGATCGCAGGATCAATTGCGGGACTGATTGTTCTGGCCGCCGCAGGCTTTGGCGTGTACTCGATGCTTCATCGGAATGCGCCCGCTCCTTTTCAAAATTTCAGCATCTCGCAGGTCACAAATTCCGGCAAAGCAGTTGTCACCGCAATATCCTCCGACGGAAAATATTTGCTCACGGTGATGGATGACAAAGGCCAGAACAGTTTATGGCTGCGCAATATTCTGACTGCCAGTGACACGCAAATCGTCCCGCCCTCGAACACCATCCCGAATGTCGCGTTCTCCCCCGACGGAAATTACGTCTACTTCCGCAAAGCGGAAAATGCCACAAACAGCGACTTCAATGTTTATCGCACCCCGGTCTTGGGAGGCACTCCGCAAGTTGTGGCTCACGACGTGGACAGCAGCTTCGCCTTCTCGCCTGACGGCACCCGCATGGCGTACTTCCGGGCCAATGATCCGGAGACCGGCAAGTGGCGGTTTCTCAGCGCGAAATTGGATGGCAGCGATGAGAGGGTGCTTCACATAGAACCTCTGCACTATCTCCCGCGCTGGCTAGCCTGGTCTCCCGACGGCAAGAAGATCGCTTATCCCGATGTTCCGGTCGGCGCGTTTGGAGGAATGAGTCTGTTCGATCTAGCCACGGGCAAGATACAAACCCTGACCTTTGCCGACAAAGATATTTCGGCCTTGCAATGGTCGGTCGGCGGCGATGGCTTGTTTATTACATATCGTCAAAAAGGTCCCGACATCGGCCGCAGCCAGATCGGTTTCGTCTCCGTTCCGGATGGCCATGTTCGCTCCATCTCCCGTGACACCAATAGCTACTCGACTTTGACAGTTTCAGCCGATGGCAAGACCCTGGCCACCGTTCAACAAAAAGCGGTAAGCAATCTTTTTGTCTTGCCGGACCAAGGCAGCGCCTCTCCAACTGCGAATCCCTTGGTTGTGGAAGGGGAAGATATCAGCAGCTTCAATTGGACGCCCGACGGCAATTTGCTGACATCCGATTTCAAGCGCCTCGTGCGAACCGATGCTCAGGGAAAAAATCCTGTTGTGCTCGCCAGTGATCCGCTCGCCGGAATGCTTTCTCTGTCTGTGTGCGGAGATTATGTCGTGTTCCCGTGGGCATTTCACGCCGGCACGAATTCCCTAGGCATTTGGCGCCTGAATGCCGACGGTTCGCACCCAACGCAATTGACGGGTGGGAATGACGACTTCCGCGGCTCCGGGGTAGCATGTTCAGGAAATCATGATTGGGTTTACTTCTTTAGAGACCTGGAGCACGCTTGGCGCGTTCCTTTAAATGGATCGAGCAAAGCAGAACCCGTCCCGGCCAGCGCGGTTGCTGACGCGTTCCAGGGTGGCCGCGGGATGGGACTTTCGCCGGATGGCAAGACGCTGGCATATTTGGTCGAGGTCAAAAATCTCGGGGAGCAAAACGGCACCCCGAGAGTTGCCCTCCTGGACGTGACGAATTCAAACTCGCCGCGTTTACTCGATACCAATCCGCACATCGCCGCCGGGCCGCATTTCACCTTTGATGGCAAAGCCGTCGCCTACCCCGTTCGCGAGAATGGCGTGGATAACATTTGGGTTCAGCCCATTGACGGTTCTGCCGGACGCCAGATCACAAATTTCACTTCCGACCAGATCATTTCGTTTCACTGGTCCGCGGATGGAAAGAATCTCGGCATCCTGCGCGGACACACCGACTCCGACGTAGTCCTCCTGCAAGAATCCAAGCCCTAAAATGATTCCCTGCACTCTAATCCGCGTTACGCGGAATTGGTGCCCAGGAATCAGTTCAGCCGGTGGCCATAATTAATGATACTCAGGACGAGCGTCGTTAGTGGGTCAGTTTTAATCCAAACTCACTTCGTAAACGGGAGCAGGTAGTGGCACCCTGGGTATTGGGTCAAGTTGCGAAACCAATCAACCACGAAGGACACGAAGTTGCACGAAGGAAGCCGTCGAAACTGGCCTTCGTGACCTCTCGTGGTTGATTGTTTTTCTGCTCTCGATGCAAACTGACCCACTACCCGAGCGTCGGTACAGTTGTGAACACTTAAAAAGTGGCGAAGGGACTGCACTCATCCTTTCGATTCGTGCAGCAGTAAGTGAACCCCTTGGTGAGACAGTTTGAATCGGCACACCGGTTCTTCGTTCCCGGCCGAAATTCGCAGGTAGTAACCGGATTGTACCGAGAAGTCCATTACCTCCGAGTAGCCCGTAAACCGGGAGCAATCGCCATCACTTCCCCTATGCCGGCTTCCGGTAGTGGGCTGTTTTGAAAGTCTTGGCTAATCAATAGGAAATAGTAAAGTGCTCGTCAGCGCCGTTGTAATGGAGAATACATCTCTTGAGAATGTCCCTCCCGATTAGAGCCTGAAGGCCTTGGACCGTAAGATCGGTAGCTGTTACCTGAATAGTCTCTGAAATAAAGTGCAAATCTCCCGGCCTACCAGCCAATATGGCAATCTTGACATCATACGTTGGCGTCACAACGGCGACCCCCTTCGTGCTAGGGGTGTGAATTTCGGCCTCTCCCGTCTGAGTGAGTCCGAGAGCCTTCAGCACCGCAGGATCGACTCCGCTAATGCCAGCCCCGGTATCAACCAAGGCTCTTATCAACTGCGGGGCTGGTATATCTTGTCCGGCATCTTGTAGCGCTTGCTGGCGGGCGTCCCCCACCATTATTCCAGCATTCACGACAGGACCCTGAGGAGAAACCTGAAGAGTAAAATGAGGCATGGCTTACAGTGCCGTGGTTGTAGGCACTACGCTTCTTGAGACAAAGAAGACGGGCTCGGTCGCATGTATGCGTTTCACGAGAAAGGGTTCAAGTTTGTAGTGCTGATAACCAGACTTGATTGCGTCCTCATAGGTGCTGAAGAAATCTACGATTTCCTCTCCATGAATGAGAACAAACTTACCCTCTTGAATTTTCAATTCGGGCAGCTTTTTGCGGTAGGTTTCTAATTCCTTTTCGAGAGGCATTTCAGTTCCGAGGATACTAGCACGACAGGCCATAATGAAGTTACTTCGGTTCCTATTCTACACCAATTTCAGGCTGCCAGGGAGTGCCTTTCCAGTAAAGAAACCAAGTCCGTAACCGACCAAACATGGTCCGTGAGGCCCGCCTCCATTGCGGGCGTGACGCGCAAAGTCTGATGAACACGGCAGAAATTGTAGTAGGCGTGATAGATCGCAACCATATGACAGTGATTCTCGAATTTCTTCGAGAAGGCATTTGTGAGCCGCGTGAAACGCCGCACTCCCATCCTGAGATTCAAATTCTGGCGCTCTACGAAGCTGGTCGAAATATGCTGTGGGTCGGGTGAGCCGTTCAGTACGCCCGTCCGAATGCCGATGCACTCAGCAGGACTATATCGCGTGTCGGGCCGATCCGAAGGTGCGCCGTACAGCTTTATCAGCATCGCGTAATCCACGTCCATTCCGAATGCACCTTCGACAGCTTCAGCGTAAGCCCTGTGGCCGTCTGTGGTGATTTGGATTCGAGTGGAAACACGCGAAGCTAAATCCCTCATGAACTTGCAAGCCCATTCCGCATCTCGCCCGCCGCACAGGTAGGACAGCACCAATTTAGAATCGGCGTCAATCGCGATCCACGTCCAGATACTGCCCGCGCCTGTTCCTTTCATCTTCTCCGGAACGTTCTTTTCCTTCGCGTAGCAGAAACTCCAAACTTCATCGCACTGGACGCGATGGGCCTTCACGCCACGCACTGCGCTATTGTGGTGGGCCGCACAAGCCTTTCCCGTATCACGGATTAGTTTGGTGACCGCATCCTTGCACACGCCAGTCATGCGCACAGTGGAGCGAATACTATTGCCTTCTATTAGTGCGCCGATGACTTGTGCCCGTCGCTCATTGCTAAGTACATTCATGATGCTTTCATTATGCCTGAGCGGTTAGGCAAATAGCAAGAGAATATTAGCACAGCGAACAAAAGGCGGCTGTGATGTTCACAGAGATGGTCTATTTAGGCAATTAGAGGTGGTATTATATTGCTTAGTAGTCCAATTGGAGGTGAAGGATGGCTTACGATGCAGACAAAATCATCGAAGTCGCTACGCATTTAAAGGCGGCCAAGGATGAGGTTAATCGGTTAGAAGGCGAACTCCGCAGGCTAGTGTTGTCACAGAGTGCGCCAGTAGTGATCTTTCCTGAGGTAGCGAGCGTTCCGAATCGGGTAATTGAATTTCTCAATTCCAATCCGTCGAAAGAGTTTTCGGCTGCGGATGTATGGAAGAAATTGGGGATCAAAGAGAGTTATGCACGACCCCTGCTCAGTAGGTTAGTCAATAACGGCAAGATTGAAAAACGTAGCAGGGGTGCCTATGGTGCTGTTGGAGGCGGCAAACAAAAGAGCCTAGATTCGGTAGAACCTAGGCCCGTACAATAACGGTGACGTTTCACATTCCCCAGTTTCTCGGTCTACTCAGCGGATGGTGCCGCTGAGTAAATCATGACCGGGAAGGAAAGGGGGTGGCACTATGAGGTTCATTCTCGTAGTGATCCAGTGGGACGGCCTAACGGTCATCCTGATCTGGATATAGCCCCTGTGCTCCCGTCGTGCTTTATCAGGCGACGGGGCACTTCCTTTACAAGCAGTTAAAGCCTATTGGAATTAGCAGGTCATCGACAACAGCAAAATTCGTTAGCGGGAATGTGACAAGTAACTATGGTTTGTTCTTCCATCTTGCAGCCGCGCCAACCTTCCCTATTTGGGAGAGTTGTCGCTTGGTTAGATTAGTGGCTCTGGCCTTGCCACCCTTGAGACCGCCGCGTCTACCAAGTTCCACGGCTAATGGGTCTTTCTCTTTTTGGAAGAGTGGTTCTCCTATTGCTTTCTCGACCACTCTCAGCGCGTTTTGAGCGAAATCTCTATTACCTGAGCGTTTAGGCATGGGGACATAATGCCATATTTGGGTGGCTATTGACAGAGGGGTTAAATTCAAAACAGCCCACTACCCGGCTTCCGGGGACTTGGCCGCTTTTGCGGTCTAGAATGATGATTGCTTTCGAGACCCTCGACGGTGTTCTGACTCTCGGAAAAGCCCTCTTCGATGGACAAACAGCATCCGCGCTTGAGCGATAAAAAATCCTCGAAACCTTGGTGGAAAGTTCTGGGTCCTGGAATCGTCTCGGGCGCGTCGGACAACGATCCGACAACGGTTGCGTCACTGGCGGTGGTCGGTTCTACAACCGTCTATGCCCTGGGGTGGCTGGTTTTGCTCATCATCCCAATGCTTTCGGTAGTGCAGGCGGTCAGCGCCCAAGTTGGTATCGTGACGAAGACCGGCTTGGAAGGTGCGGTACGCAGGCGCTACGGCAGGGGCTGGGCATGGCTTGCGTTGCTTTCCGTTCTGATTGTAAATTTGGTCACGTTGGCGGCCGACCTCGAAGGCGGCGGTGCGGCGCTTTCGCTCATGACTCGAATCGATTATCGCTGGTTCGTAATCCCGCTCGCCGCATCCACGGGATTCGTCCTCATTTTAGGTAATTATAAAAAAATCGAACGCATTCTCATCTACTTGCCGCTGGTGTTTTTGAGCTACATTGCCGCGACGTTTATGGCGCGACCGCACTGGAGCGATGTCTTACGCAATTCTTTCATTCCTCATTTTTCATTTACGGAGCCAATGGTCACAGGCGCTATCGCGCTACTCGGTACTACGCTTACCGCATACGCGTATGTCTGGCAGACGATCGAGATGTCGGAGGAAGCGCCGTCACCATCACGGCTGGGTTTGGTGCAAGTTGACACAACGCTGGGAACGATTGTTGCGGGCGCAACCTTTTGGTGCATTGTGATCGCAACCGGCGCCACGCTCGGAGTGCACCACAAAGCCGTGCAGACGGCTCAGGATGCGGCGGACGCGTTAACTCCGTTTGCAGGGCATTGGGCATCTCTCCTTTTTGGCATCGGTCTGTTGGCCTCAGCATTGATTGCAATCCCAGTACTCAGCGCAACTAGCGCTTACGTCGTGAGCGAAATGTTCGGGTGGGGCGGTGGAATCAATAAGAGCTTCTGGAGAGCCAAGAGATTTTATGTGACGTTGGTGGCTGTGCTTATTGTCGGCACCGGCATCGCTCTGGCCGGGATCTCACCAATCAAATTGCTGTTTGTCAGTTCGATCGCCGGAGGTATTGCAACACCTATTACGTTAACGATGGTGATGTTGATTGCTGGTAGCCGCGCAATGAAGCGGAAACCGCTTAACCCATTCTTGCTTGGATCCGGCTGGCTCGTGACAATTGTGGTGACGGCTGCAGCAGCGATGTTCCTAGTCCAGACATTCACCAGCAAAAACTAACAGGCACGATGGGCGCCGAGAAACGTGCAAGTGTCCGCAAACCGGGGGTGCATCCCCGGATGGTCGGCCACTCGGAAGATATCGTGGAACCCGATTCGTCCGGCGGTCACGTGGACGCAAAGCCGCAGAAACAAACAGAGCGATAACCAGGGCGCGAGCTTTGCAGCACGACATGATGCAATCTGCTGTACTGGACTGTCCCTTTAGGTTCAATTATCCCCGCTTCGGCTCATTAGTTTGCAAATCCGTTCGCGATACGAGAACATAGCCGTTTGCTTTATATCCCCGGCCCTCATCTTAGAGAGAGCACATAAGGAAACAACCAAAAATGCCGACGCGGCAGAACGCTGAAAAGAATACACAGACAAAATCCTCCCAACCAACCAGAACTGAAATTCAGCCAGCCAAAGGCAAGCTGGGAATCATGATTCCTGGTATGGGCGCTGTGGCGACCACGTTTGTGGCCGGAGTAGAAGCGGTGCGCAAAGGGTTTGCCAAGCCCATTGGATCCCTCACTCAGATGGGAACCATACGGCTGGGCAAGCGCACCGACGCCAGGTCGCCAAAGATAAAAGAATTTTTGCCTCTTGCAAGCCTGAAAGATCTTGTCTTTACGGGATGGGACATCTTCGAGGATGACATGTTCACGGCGGCGTCCAAGGCTGGGGTGTTGGACCGCGAGTTGCTGAACAAAGTAAAACCTCTTTTGAGTTCAATCAAGCCGCGGAAGGCCGTTTTCGACCACAATTATGTAAAGAAGCTCGATGGAACCAACGTGAAAAAGGGTAAGAACAAGATGGACCTCGCCGAACAGGTCCGAGCCGACATTCGCGACTTTAAGAAGACTTCCGGGGCGGCGCGGTTGGCGATGATCTGGTGCGGCTCGACGGAAATTTTTCTGACGCAGACCGAAGCGCATCAATCGGTGAAGGCCTTCGAGAAAGCTCTCACTCGAAGCGACGAATCTATTGCTCCGTCCATGATCTATGCCTACGCGGCTTTGATGGAGGGCGTACCATTCGCCAATGGCGCACCGAACCTCACTGTAGATTTTCCCGCCATGCACGAGTTATCGCGGCGAAATAATGCGCCGATTTGCGGCAAGGATTTCAAGACCGGACAGACGCTAATCAAGACCATCCTAGCGCCGGGCTTTAAGGCTCGGATGCTTGGGCTGAACGGATGGTTCTCGACTAACATTTTGGGGAATCGCGACGGCGAAGTGTTGGAAGATCCGCAATCGTTCAAGACCAAGGAAGAATCGAAGCTGTCGGTGTTGGAACACATTTTGCAGCCGGAACTTTATCCCGAGCTTTATGGGCATTTTACTCACAAGGTTCGCATTAACTATTATCCGCCACGCGGTGATAACAAAGAGGGCTGGGACAATATTGATATCTTTGGCTGGCTGGGATATCCCATGCAGATTAAGGTGGATTTCTTGTGCCGCGATTCCATCCTCGCGGCTCCCATCGTCCTTGATCTTCTTCTATTCATGGACCTCGCGCAGCGCAGTTCGGAATTGCGGGATTTAGGAATCCAGGAGTGGCTTAGCTTTTACTTCAAGTCTCCCATGACTGCTCCGGGCCTGTATCCGGAGCACGATTTGTTTATCCAATCCATGAAGCTGAAGAACACGCTGCGTCATCTAAAAGGGGAAGATTTAATTACGCATTTGGGTCTCGAATATTACGACTGAGCCGCGGGGCAAGGCGTGATTCGAGCTGCCGCGAAGTCGCTATTTTCCTCGCAAGGATAACCTTCCTTTCCGGTCCTGCGTCCAACTAGTAAGGATCCGACCCAGAGGCCGCGCTTCGGCAGCGGAGCGTATAATCTAGTTAGAAGGCCGTCTTTCAGCGAAACGGAGCAGTCATGGTCAAAATAAATTTCACAATTCTTGCGGCGGCAATATTGGCAGTTGGTTGTGGTGTTGGAACTGTTTCCGCGCAAACTCAGGGAACTCAAACGCCTCCCGCAGCGACTGCGAGCGCTCCGGTACCGACAACCGCACCGGCGAGCACGGCAGAGCCAACCGACGTGCCTTCGGAGCCTTCTAAGAAATCGGAACATGAGGGCGGCATAAACGATTTGGACGCGATTGGGAATCGCAAAATAGGGTGCGATAAGGGCTTGGGCAACTGGTATAGCCTGGAAAAGCAGATCGCCATGGGGAAGGCTTTCTCCCAACAGGTTGAGTCGCAATCCAAGTTAATTAACGATCCGATGATTACAGAGTATGTGAACCGGCTTGGACAGAATCTGGTGCGTAACTCCGACTCGCAGGTACCGTTCACGATTAAGGTAATTGATTCGGACGAAATCAATGCGTTTGCTCTTCCCGGTGGGTTTTTCTACGTGAACTCGGGATTAATTCTGGCTGCGGACGAAGAGGCCGAGTTGGCGGGAGTTATGGCGCATGAGATTGCGCACGTTGCTGCTTGCCATGCGGCCCGGGAAAATACGCGTGGCAATTTAATGAACCTGGCATCCATTCCGCTGATTTTTATTGGCGGACCGATTGGATATGCGGGTTATGAAGCTGCTGGCCTGGCTGTGCCGTTGACGTTCATGAAATTTTCGCGCGGATTTGAAGCCGAGGCCGATTATCTAGGGCTGGAGTACATGTACAAGGCTGGATACGATCCGCAGGCTTTTATTAGTTTCTTCGAAAAAGTGCAAGCCGAGGAAAAGAAGAAACCGGGGACGTTGTCGAAGGCCTTCGCGACCCATCCGCAGACGCCCGACCGTATTGAGAAATCGCAGGAAGAAATTGCTCATATTCTGCCGGCACGCGCTGAGTATAAGGTCACGACCTCGGAGTTTGACGACGTAAAGGCGCGGCTAGCTGCCATTGAAAATCGCCACAAGGTCACCGATCAGAAAGATGGCAAGAAGCCCAGCCTGAGACGCGCCTCGACTACTGATAAGAATGGAACCGACGACAAGACTGGCGATGATGGACGTCCAACATTGAAACGGCGGGACGATACGAATTAGGATAATTTACTCAGGAAGACGGGCGGGGACGCCCGTCGCTCCATCGAATCAGAACATTATTTACGACGCCTCTTTGGCGGCGAGGGCGTGCAAATACTTGCGGCTCTCGGAAGGCGAACTAACCACCTTCATAGCCTCCCAATCGTAGGGCAATTCTTTCCCGCAATCCAGACAAGCAACATAAGTTCCGGTTAATGAAGCAGCACCGGTGCGCCGACTGCCAGCGCGGCGACTGGCGCTACGAGGAAAACTGTAATGGCTATGAGAGCAACCGAATAAGGCGTCGAATAATTTTGCGATCATTTCTGCTACCTCCCCAGACAGCAGCTGATGATTCTTGATCCTCGAAACCCAGGAGATCGAGGATCAAAACTCAGGACATTTACTTAGATTCAGTTCTGAAGAAAAAGGTTCCGATCAGAGGGGCGCTTTCCAAACTTTCAAGCCACAATTGGAAACACAAATAGGAACCAGACGGGCAACTGTTCAGGCGTTTCCAGAATCCGCTTTTTTGCGGGCCTGACATTTGGTTACGATCGCGGACCGGAGGCGATTCCTAAGGTCATCAGGGAGTTCGTAGAGTTGAGAATCGCGGTAAATCTCAATGGTCTTCTTGGTAGTATCGCAGACGACATAGCAGTTGTGGCACCACGAAAGATGATCTTCAAGCTCGGACTTGGTGCGGTCATCAATGACGCCGTCGAGATAATTCGTTAGCTCTTGCAGAAATTCAGAGCATTTCACTGGTTGCCATCTCCGCGCTCGATTTTCGGTATGCCGTCGCCATCTTCGATCTCCAATTTTGGTTCCCCAGGTTCCCGGCGTTGAAAGAATCTGCTCAAGCGCTCGCGAAGCTGTAATCGGGCCCGCAACAGCCGCGACTTCACAGCCGGAATACTGAGATCTAGTGCTTCCGCTGTCTCTTCGGTTGAAAGCCCTTCCACATCGCGCAGTACGAAGACTGTTCTAAACGTTTGCGGTAGACCCTGAATAGTCTTTGTCAAAATCTCCCGCAATTCAGCCTGGTTGTATTGCTGCTCAGGATTCGGGCTCCAATCTGCAACTTCTCGCGGGACCGAATCTTCCTCGGTCTTCACTTCCTCGTCCAACGAAACCGTGCGTTCCGGACGGCGCCGCCTCAACTTCATCAGCGCTTCGTTAACCGCAATGCGAACGAGCCAGGTATAAAACTTCGACTGCCCCTGGAACTGCTTCAGGTTGCTATACGCTTTAAGGAACGCGTCCTGCACCACATCTTCGGCGTCCTCGCGATTCTGCGTGATGTGTTGCGCAATCCTGAAGACGTTCCGGTCGTAACGTTTGACTAACTCTTCGAACGCCGAGACGTCGCCGTTCTTGGCCGCCTGGACAAGCGTGAGTTCATCACTGACCGGTTCGACTACTTTTGGTTGGATGGTATTCATCATTCGTCCGATGCAACAATTTTACGGCTTTCGTGAGTGGCGAACGGAAGGCCTATTTTACCCGGTACTTTAGTGTTGCGCGAACTGTTTTGACGTATCCAATCGCATAAGGTTTACGCTAGATTGCAATTAGGCCGCTGATAACCCGGTAGATCACGTCCTAACGTGACTTCCGGAGAGGAGAGTAAGTGGCCATATAATCAGTCTTTAAGGTTGTGCTGAACGTTTTTTAAGCTACAACAATCGGAGTTTTGGGTTCCGGTAAGGCGACAATGGCAGAAATATCTTTAATCGAACGAATTGTGGACGCGGCGGTTTCTCGAATAATCGAAAGCCATATTCCATCATTACGCGAGGATATGGTTCGAAGTGTGATGGCAGATCTGCTGCCGGAATTCGCAAAATCCCACAGCCCCACCGAGGGCCCGGCAGAGCACCCCGGCGGGGGCACCCCGGCCGATTTACTGGCGGCGATCTCCGCGATTCACACCGGAACAACTCAAAAGGAAATCCTGCGAACGCTGCTGTCAAACACAGCTCGTTACAGTGGGCGGTCTGCCCTTTTCGTCATTAAGTCAGGACTGGCAACAGGATGGCAAGGCCGTGGGTTCGAGAATAGCGATGCGATCAAAGATTTTTCGCTCGATTTGAGGAGCGGAATTGCCGCGCAGGCCATGCAAACACGAAGTGTGTGCGCGGGGATCACTGCCGACGTGGATGCACGATTCATGACTCACTTTCGTGCTCCGACGGATGGTGGGGTCCTGTTCTTGCCGCTGTTGTTAAAAGACAAGATTGCCGCATTGGTCTACGCCGATGCCGGCGTCACAGCGGGCGGAAAAATAGATTCGGCTGCTTTGGAACTGGTAGTCGCCACCACCAGTGCGTGGTTGGAAGTGATCTCATTGCGCAAGCAAGCGCACAAAGAAGGCCCAGGCGAACTTACGGAAAGGCCCGAGGCTGGATTGCCCTCCACATCTGCGGATTCGACGATGGCCGATCCATTTGCCGCTCATGCACCAACTCACAGAGCCCCGGCGGTAGCCCAACAATCCGTCGCCGTTGCCGAACCTGAACCAGCGGTCGGGGAACACGTTCCAATGGCGATGGCTGCCTCGGCTACGCATTCCTCAATTAGCGTAACGTCGAACAAAATTGAACCGGAAATATCTGTCGCAGATCAGGACACGCATCGAAAAGCGCAACGTTTCGCGCGACTGCTGATTGACGAAATCAAGCTTTACAATAAAGACACAGTAGTGGAAGGCCGCAAAAATCAGGACTTGTACGATCGCTTGAAGGAAGACATCGAAAAGAGCCGTATTACCTATCAAAAAAGATATGGCAGCACGGCCGCTGCCGACAGCGATTATTTCAACCAGGAACTGGTTCGGAGTCTTGCCGAGGATAACGTCACGCTTCTGGGTGTAAACTATCCGCACTGATTAAGAAAGTAAGTGAAGCGCCCAGCTGTGCAATCTCTTCGAGCTATTTTCATATCTATTCTGGCCGGTATAGTCTCGGCTGGCTATTTTTCCGTCGCAACTCCCGCCTCATTCGCACAGTCGTCTCAAGTCAGAAAAGACCAGGCTGCTAAAAAGAGAGTCCTGACACGCCGGAAGTCGCGAACCTCGCCTCGCTTGAAGCGCATGCGGCTTGCTTTTGTAGCGTCCAGCAGTTTGAAGCCAATGGCGCGGCAATTGCTTCAGGACCGCACCACGGCAGCATATGCGGGAGTAGAAGCTTTTGCGCGGCGGCATAGCAGCGAGGATGCAGGAGCCTTGGCGTGGCTGGTGTTGGGATACGCGCACGTCCTGGATCACGACTACGCGCAAGCCATTCCAGCTTTGAGCCGGGCACATCCCCATGCTGGGGACATTGGCGATTATGTGGACTATTATCGCGGCGAATCCTATGCGCAAACTGGGCGGATCCCCGAAGCAATGGCTGTGTTGAGCGGATTCGCGAAAAAATATCCGGAATCACTTCTCCTCGGTGATGCGACCCTGCTCTACTCGAATCTTTTGGTGACCGAGGGTCAGGCCCAGGCAGCAGCGGAATTGTTGGAACACGATCGAAAGCCGTTGCGGGCAGACATCGAGCTAGCGTTGGGTCGCGCCTACGCGGCCGCAGGGGACGGCGCAAAAGCGACGGCTATTTTTAGCAACCTGTACTTCAGCATGCCCCTGAGCTCTGAGGCAAATCAAGCCGGCGAAGAATTAAAGAAGGTATCCCCCACAGCGCTTTCTATAGCCGCTTTACCTGAGCGAAAAACTCGCGCTGATTTGCTTGGAAAAGGGAAACGATATAGCGAGGCTGCCGACGAATATCGTGGGTTATTGAACGAGGTTTCTCCGGCAGAGCGCCCTGCGTTGCAACTCTCGTTGGTGGAGGCATTACGCCGCGCCGGACGGATTAAAGAGGCCAAGCAAGCCCTTGAGCAAGTTCCCAGTGCGCCGCTGGAGATTAATGCGGGTCGTCTTTTCAATCTCGGTGAACTGGCCTGGGATGCGAATGACAACGACTCATTCCTTAAGACCCTGGATCAGCTGCGCCAAGCGGACCCAAGCAGTCCATATCTCGAGCAGGCGTTGCTCAAGGCAGGCAACATCTATTTATTGAAACCGGACTATGACCATGCGATTGACTCGTACCGCGAACTGCAAGCGCGCTTTCCCAAAGCGAGCAAGGCATCTTATGCGCATTGGAAAGTGGCGTGGCTGAGCTTACGGCAAGGCCGAAACGTTGAAGCGAAGACGGAGTTCGAGAACCAGATTGGACTGTATCCCAATTCAGAGGAGGTTCCCGCCGCTTTGTATTGGAGGGCACGACTGGCGCAGGAAGACGGAGATTTGGCGATGGCTGCGGCCTATTATCAGAAGTTGTCGCTGCGATTCCGCAATTATTATTATGGCGAACTGGCTCGCGAGCAATTGCAGAAGATGAAGGTAAGCGGCCCTCCACAAGATTATGCTTTGTTGGATCGCGTGCCGCCCATGAGTTCCGATCCGGCAGTCACTAATGACACAGTGCCGACAGATGATCTGCGTGTTCAGAAGGCGCATTTGCTGGAGAACGGTGCATTGTTGGATTTTGCGGTGCGGGAATTGAAAGCCGCAGCCCAGGCGGGCAAAGCTGAAGGGGACAAAACTGATTGGCTTCCCGCCGAGACGGCGCGCATGTACGAGGATGCAGGACGTTATGACATCGCGATCGAAGTCCTAAAGCGCGCAGTCCCAAATTATTTTGCTGTGGATTTGGATAGCTTGCCCCACGCTTACTGGGAGGCGCTTTTTCCCAAGCCTTACTGGTTTGATTTGAAAAGATTTTCAGCCGCGAACGCGCTCGATCCATATCTTGTGGCTTCACTGATTCGGCAGGAGTCGGAATTTAATCCCAATGCAGTGTCGCGAAAAGACGCCGTAGGATTGATGCAGTTGCTTCCCAAGGTCGGAAAGACGCTTGCCAAGCAGCAAAAGATCAAGCACTACAAAGCCGCTCAACTATTCACTCCCGGTATGAATCTGCAACTTGGTACGCGCTATTTTCGCGCGATGGTAGATCAGTTCGGAGCATTCGAATATGCGCTCGCCGCCTACAACGCCGGCACTGACCGGGTGCAAACCTGGCTGGGATATGGGAAGTACCGCGACCCGCAGGAGTTCGTGGAATCCATCCCATTCACCGAGACCCGCGAGTACGTGCAAGCAATTCTGCGGAATGCGAACATGTACCGGCAGTTGTATGGCGCGCCGTAGAATTCACGGAACTCTTTCAGCTACAAACAAACGCCAGTGTTGCTTAGACGGATTTTTCCGGGGCCGGCGGCTTATCGAACAGTATTTCGTACACCAGCAATCCTGCGCCGATTACGATGGCGCTGTCGGCGATGTTGAAGGCCGGCCATTGGTATGAGCCGATATAGACGAGAAGGAAATCTACTACGCGGCCGTTTAATAGGCGATCCCAGAGATTGCCGATTGCTCCGCCTAGAATTAGAGACAGGCCGACGCTCGTCGTTGTCACTGTCATCGCATGACCACTTCGCCAGAGCAGGGCGGAGACAACAATCAGCGCCACGATAGAAAACAGAATCAGAATTCCAATCTTCCATTGTGAGGGTGATTCGGCGAATAGTCCAAAGGCCGCGCCGCGGTTCTCGACATGGGTGAGATAAAACACGTGGGGGATAACTTGAATACTGTCGTGAAGGGAAATATCTTTGGCGACGATCCACTTGGAAGCGCGGTCGAGAATGACGACAAGAAGCGCGATCAGGAAATGAAATTTACGCATAGTCGAAGACTCGATCTGAATCTGAAACGGATGGGAGTCTGGTGGCTCGTTAGCCTTGAACGGGCACGGCTTTCAGGCGCGCCGTAAAACTCGGCGCTAACCAACGGCAGGGCTGAAGAGTCTGTGTGAGAACTACCATTGCGCCCTTTGGGCGCGTGGTCGTGGTCCACTTTTACCCCGGACTTTCGTCCGGGGCTAAGCTATGCCGCTCCTGCGGAGCTGGTTCTTGCCATAGTCCATTCCACTCCCTTGCCTTTCAATGAGTTCTCACACAGACTCTGAAGCCCCCGCCCCGTCAAAGCATACTAACTCGTGGCAGCAGCCGCTTCGATTTCCTTCAGCACTGTGCTACATCGCTCGCATATCGTGGGGTAAACCGTATCGTCTCCTACGTGAATGGAATAATTCCAGCAGCGCTCGCACTTCTGGCCGTCGGCCTTGCGCACTTTCACTGCTAGTCCCGTGTTGCCGTTGCCCTGAGTGCCGGCTTCCAGCGTGACCGCCGAAACGATAAACAGATATCGAAGCTGCTTCTTGTACGGCGCAAGTGCGGAATGCGCCGGCTCGGGTGCGACGATCGCGACCTGGGCTCCAAGGTTCACCCCGATCAGTTTTTCATTCCGTGCTTCTTCCAGCGATTTGAGTACCTGCTCACGAACCGCAAGCAAAGTTGCCCAATCTTCGAGTTGTCTGGGGTCGTCCGGTACCGCCCCGCCAAAAATGTCTTCCGCGGCAGGGAATTTCGATAAGTGCACACTTTCGAGGCGAGCTTTCGTTTTTGGCAGATAATCCCAAACTTCCTCGCACGTGAAGCTCATGATAGGCGCGAGCAGCCGCACCAATGCCTCGGCGATCCTGAACATTGCGGTTTGCGCGGAGCGACGCTCCCGCGAGTTTGCCGCGAAAGTATAAAGGCGGTCTTTGAGGACATCGAAATAAAATGCACTGAGATCCACAACACAGAAATGATTCACGCGATGGTAGATTTTGTGAAAAGCAAATTCTTCATAGCAACGCATCACCTCAGCGGAGAGTGCAGCCGTTTGCCGAAGCATGTATTGATCAATCGCTTCCATATCGGCAAACTGCACCACATCGCGTTCAGGATTGAAGTCGTATAGGTTTCCGAGTACGTTCTTCAAAGTATTGCGAATCTTGCGATAGTTGTCGGCGACGCGCTGCATCAGTTGCTCGGAGCAGGTCACATCTTCGCGAAAATCAACCGAAGCCACCCATAAGCGGACGATCTCCGCGCCCAGACGATTAGCGATGTCCACCGGATCAACAACGTTGCCGAGCGACTTCGACATGGCGCGGCCGTGTTCGTCGAGGGTCCAGCCGCTGGTGGCCACCATTTTGTAAGGAGCGCCTTCCCGAGTGGCGACCGCGCAGAGCAGGGAAGAATGGAACCATCCTCGATGCTGGTCTCCGCCCTCGGTGTATAAATCTGCCGGCCAAGGCAGCGCTGGGTCGGCGGCGCGCACTGCAAGGTAGCTGCATCCGGATTCAAACCACACGTCGAGGATGTCAGTTTCTTTCGTAAATGTTGTGCCGGCGCACGCTGGACATTTTGTGTCTTGAATAATCTCAGCGGGCCGGTCGGTGTACCAAGCGTCGGCCCCGCCCGTCGCGAAAAGTTCAACCACTCTGCGGTTGATCTCGGGATTATTCAGCGGCTTTCCGCAGCCTTCGCACAAAAACACCGCAATAGGCACTCCCCAAATGCGCTGGCGAGAGATGCACCAGTCAGGACGGTTCGCGATCATGTTGGAGATGCGCTCTTCGCCCCAGCCCGGATCCCACTTTACTTTCTTGATTTCCTCCAGCGCGCGGCTACGCAACGTTCCGCCGGGCATCGGCGTTTCCATCGAAATAAACCACTGTTCCGTGGCTCGAAAAATAATTGGATTGTGGCAGCGCCAGCAATGAGGGTAAGAGTGCTGCAAGTTTTCGGTGTGCATCAGCACGCCGCGAGCTTTCAGCAGCTCGATGATCGGCGCATTGGCTTTGAAAACTTGCAGGCCGTCGTATTCCGGCAAACCATTGCGCAATCGGCCGCCGGCATCAACGTCGCAGGTTGGGTCAATTTTGTATTTTGTCCCTGTGATGAAGTCCTCGGCTCCGTGAGCAGGAGCCGTGTGCACCACGCCGGTGCCTGTGTCCATCGTGACGTAATCGGCAAGTACACCGAGAATCTTCCGCCGCTCCCACGGCAAGAACGGGTGGTGGAACCACGAATGTTCGAGGACTCTTCCAGGAAAACGGGCCAGAAGTTTAGCGTCGGTGAACCCACATTTCTCTGCCACCACGCCCGCCAATTTCTCGGCGACGATGTAAATTTCTTCGTCTGTCTCTAAAGCCACATATTCTTCGGTCGGATGAAAGGCGACCGCCATGGAGGCAGGCAGTGTCCACGGAGTAGTTGTCCAGATGATTGTGAAGATCGGCTTGTCGCCGTGAATGCGAGCGTCCGCCAGCGCGGGATCAATGGTTCGCGGATCGGATTGAAGGCGATACTTCACCCAAACCGTCGGACTGGTGTGGTCCTCGTACTCAACTTCGGCTTCCGCCAGCGCGGTTCGATCGTGAATGCACCAATAGACAGATCGCAGACCCTTGTAAACGAAACCTTTTTCTAGAAAGTCGTAGAGAGTGGACAAAACCACAGACTCATATTGCGGAGTCATGGTGGAATAAGGATTGTCCCAGCGCCCGAAGACGCCGATCCGCTTAAACTGCTCGCGCTGAAGGTCGAGATATTTTTGAGCGTACTTGCGGCATTCCATGCGTACGTCAGCAGGATTCATCTGCAACTTTTTGCCGCCTAGTTGCTGGTCAACCTTGATTTCAATAGGCAGGCCGTGACAGTCCCAACCTGGGACGTATGGGGCGTCCATGCCAGCCATGCTTTTTGACTTCACGATGAAGTCTTTCAGGCACTTATTGAGGGCGTGACCCAAATGGATGGGTCCATTGGCGTAGGGAGGCCCATCGTGCAGAACATACATGGGAGCGCCGCACCGGGCCTGCTGAATTTGGCCGTAAATGCCCATCTCCTCCCACCGGGCCAGGATTTTAGGCTCGTTTTGAGGCAAGTTCGCCTTCATTGGGAAGTCGGTTTTGGGCAGATTGATGGTAGATTTAAGGTCGAGCGGCACGCGCTGAGTTCTCCCAAATAATTGATTTCTTTCATTATAGGGAGCCAGTCGGGGAACGTCCATTTATAGGGGGCCGATGAACCGCAAAGTGCTCCTTAATGTCTTATGGAAATTTTCGATTCGAGTGTACGATTTTGAAAGATGACGTTTGGCAACTTTAAGCATCTAAAATGTCAGCTGCGCTGCTATTGCAGTTGCGACGGCGGCGAACGAGCGGTACTCTTGGGGGGAGTAACCCTTTCGTAAAAGCAACTTTGGGAGCACCGGACTCATCCATTCTTACGAAGGGACAGATGCTGGAGAGTTTCGACTAATTATGGCAAGCCTCGATATCGAATCGCAACCCGCCAGCGTCTCCTCGGCTTCCACTCCGGTGCCGAGTTTTCTTCTGCCTCCGAACACTTTTGAGCAATCGCTGTTCAAGTCTCTCACTCAGAATTTGAATGATTTCTTTTTTCCCAAAAAACTGCCACCGCTTGTACTGACCTCGAAGCCGATTCCGGTTAAAGACATCTGGGGCTTTTACGACAACAAGAAAAATGGCGCGCTTGGCTCGACCATAACCCATATCATTTTGTTTGCACTTATCGTTGGAGCCACTCTTTGGGCTCGCAGGATAGTGAAGGAGACCCCGAAGCAATCAGTAGTGACGACAATCATCGCTCCTGACGACATCCCGGTTCTGAAGCCCTCCAAGACTCTTGCCGGTGGCGGTGGCGGGGGTGGCGACAGAGACAAATTCCAGGCGTCAAAAGGAAAACTTCCCAAGCTGGCAATGGAGCAGATCACGCCTCCGGCGGTTATAGTTCGGAACGATCATCCGAAGCTACCGGTTGTGCCTACAGTTGTTGTTCCTCCGCAGATCAAGATGGCGATGAATAACTTGCCCAATCTGGGAATTCCAATGTCTAAGCTGCCCTCCGGTCCTCCTTCCAACGGAACAGGATCCGGCGGTGGAATTGGTTCCGGTTCCTTGGGCGGAGTGGGCGTCGGCTCCGGGCCCGGAGTCGGAGAAGGACATGGCGGTGGCACTGGTGGAGGCGCATATCACGTTGGAGGAGGAGTGAGCGCGCCCAGCGTCCTTTACGATCCTTCGCCTGAGTATTCTGAAGAGGCCCGCAAAGCGAAGTATTCAGGAACTTCGATAGTTTCTTTAATCGTCGGTCCCGATGGGCTTCCGCGCAACATAACAGTTTCTCGCAGTGTCGGCCTCGGTCTGGACGAAAAAGCCATTGAAGCGGTAAAGCAATGGAGATTTAAACCTGCCATAAAGGATGGAAAACCGGTCGCGGTAGAGATCAGCGTCGAAGTCAGTTTCAATCTGTACTGATCGTCTTCTGCCAGCGTTTGGAAACTATTCCTTCAGATCCACGTGGTGAACGTCCTCGATTTCACGTCCCAGGAAACGCGCTCCAAGAGTTCGGAATTTCTCCACTGAATCCGTAGCAAAAAACTTCAGCCGCGGCATTTTGCGGCGCTCGTCCTCGGTTGCCTCAGAGAGGGATTTTCCCAGCATATCTTTCACGACTTGGGCCGTGGATTGCGCCGAGTCAACAATCGCGACGTGATCAGGAGCCACTTTCCGAAGCACGCGTCTTATCAGCGGATAGTGCGTGCATCCCAGAACGAGGGCATCTCCATTTTCAAATCCATCGGCAAACGCTTCGTTGAGATAGATGCGAGCGATTTGCTCCGTAACGGCGTGGTCAATCCAACCTTCTTCAACCAGCGGAACGAGCAAGGGGCAGGCTTTCTCTTTCGCCTGGATTCCCCTTTTCTCCAGCGCTCTCCGATAAGCGTGACTGCTGATCGTGGCGTCTGTGCCGATGACGACCACCTTGCGATTCTTAGTCTCTTTGGAGGCGCTTTCCGCACCGGGTTCTATTACTCCAACTACTGGAACTCCGGACCGCGCTTCGATCTTGTCCAGAGCGAGCGCGGTCGCCGTGTTGCAGGCGACAACTAATAGTTGAGCGCCATGCTGCTCGAGGTACTGGGTCGCATCTACGGCATATTTCGCTACCGTTTCGGCGGATTTTGAGCCGTAGGGAAGGCGGGCTGTGTCACCGAAGTACAGGTAATCCGAATGTGGGATAAGCTCAAGTAAAGCTTTAAGTACCGTGAGGCCGCCGAAGCCAGAATCGAATACTCCGATGGCAGGGCGGCGAGGGGTCGTCACGTTAGCTAACGCGATCCGATTCGGCCCGAAAGGCTCCAGCCAGTTCAGATGCGCTTCGGCCGCAACACGGCCCCGGTGGAATCAGAGCCCCGTGCGGACATGTGCGTGGATGTCCCAGGAATGTACATATCTTGTCGGTAGCTTCTGGCGAAAGTATGTGCTCGAATTTGCAGGCTTGCTGCTCGATTTCCGATTCGCTATCGAGAGCCAGGCTATCGGTAAACAGGCGTTCGGCAAGGCGGTGACGGCGAATTACATCAGCAGCTCGCTGGCGACCCCGCAGCGTAAACTCGACAACTAGATTTCCCTCGCCAGTCGAAACGCCGGTCGGCTTGAGAGCATCGTGGCATGGGTTAATGAAAGGCTTCGACGTAGGGATTGGAGCATTGTGCGCGCTCGTCGTGACCAGCCCCAGGGCGGTCATCTTTTCGATGGCAATGCTCACCGGTAGAGCCCCGTGAACTTCCATGCGGCCGGTTTCGGCGATTTGTCCATTTTCCTCGAGCGCCCAAAGTTCCTCGAGTACCTCGTCGAATTGCTCTTCATCCGCCATGGCAAAAACTTCCTGCGCGGCGATCTTGCCATGATGCAGCTCAATCCGGCGATCGGCCAATCGTGCCACTACCGGATCGTGCGTGACCATCACTATGGTGCGTCCGCTGCGATGTAACTCACGCAGGAGACGAAGCACAATCTCTTCGTTGACGGCATCAAGGTTGCCGGTAGGCTCATCGGCTAACACAATTTTGGGATCGTTGATCAGGGCGCGGGCAATGCATACGCGCTGCTGTTCGCCGCCAGAGAGCTGCGAGGGCACGTGATGCGCGCGATCTTTCAGGCCGACCCGATCAAGAGCCGTCAGCGCCTCTTCTTCGTCCGTCATGCTATGCAGGTATTGCGCCAGCATCACATTTTCAACCGCCGTGAGGTAGGGAATCAGGTGGAACTGTTGAAAAATGAATCCGATTTTTTCCGCGCGTACACGGTTCAAGTTGCCCGCGGAGATGCTGGCCACATTCTGGTCGTCAATCCAGATTTCACCGGATGTCGGACGATCAAGGCAGCCGATCAGATTCACAAGCGTTGATTTACCCGATCCCGACGGGCCCATGATTGCAATCCACTCGCCCGGCGCAACGGCGAGTGAGAAGTCCTCCAGCGCACGAATAGCCCCTCCAGCTTCCGCTCGAGCTGGATATGACCGGCTTACATGTTTGAGCTGAATCAAGTCTTTCCCTGCCGCCCCGTATTTATGGCTTCATTCACCTTTTAAGATCATAGCTGGCTGCACTCGCCGCAGCGCGGAAATCGGCGCAATCGCGGAGACCAGCGCAATCAGAATGCACCCGAGCAAAACAATTGGAAACAGCTCGAATCGGGGCATTACGGGCGCATGAAAGTTAGTTCTGCCAATCCACGCCGCGATTCCGATTCCGAAACCAAAGCCAAGCAATGCCCCAAGGGCCCCCAGAAAGGCAGCCTCGGCGGCGAAGAATCCACTGATAAACCGCTGCGATGCGCCGAGAGCCTTCATGATCGCGAAATCGCGGCGCCGGTCAAGCACCCACCCGGTGAGCGTTGCCAGAACGCACAGCGCGGCCGTGGCGATGACTAGAATACAAGCCGCCAACAACGTCGCCCTTGTCTTTCCCAACACGCGAGCTTCGGCTTCCACGATTTGCCGTACTGGCCGGACATCGGCGTCGGGCAAAACCTGAGCGAGTCTTGCGATCGTTGCGTTGACATCAGCAGGCGGGCCGGAAACATCCACTTCGATTGTTGACGCCCGCACGCCTGTCCAAGCTTCGAAATCGGACAATGATACATAAATACGACTGTCTTCGTCCGCGCCCGTGCCCACAGTGCCCGCTGGCGTCAAATGAATCGTGCGCCCGTGGAAGGTGAGATCGAAAGACTTTCCCTGCGGATTTACGATGGCCGACGCTCGAACACCAAGGAGAGCTTCCTCGGGCTGCTTCGGCCATGCCGTTACTGACCACCAATTGTTCAGCTTGCGGACAGCAGAAAGATCGGTGCCGGCGACGACAACCGGCTGATCGTTGGAGGTTCGGGCCACGACGTAAGCAAAGGGGACCGCAACGCTCTGTTTCGCACGGGGATCCCTGCCAACCGTCGCCTCGACTTTAGCAAGAGCATCGGGAGGAAGTGTCTTTCCGTCTTTCGCGATCACGACGACATTGGCGCCGTAATTCCGAAATTCTCTGCGCAGCTTAGATTGCACATCCACAAAAAGATTCAACAATGCCGTCGTGACGGTCGCTGCGACGATCATGGCCAGCAAAGCGGATGCCGCGCGGCCGCGACGGAGAATCGCGGCCCGAACCAGCATGCGGAAAAACATTGAGGTATGCTGCGCGCCTGCACGGCCGCCTGGTAGAGGTTTCGTCATCCTTCACCGCGCAATGCATATACCGGATCAAACTTCACGGCGCGGAGAATGGCGGTAGCGCTACCCGCAAAAGTTACAATCACCGCGATAATCAGAATGAGCGGAAGCAACACTGGCTGGACGTTAATCGGGGAATCGAATATCCAGCGCCCCGCGTGGTATGCCAGAAACGAGCCGCCTGCGAAGCCTGCCGCGCCTCCAAGAAGTGCTAATAATGCGGCTTCCGCGAAAAAGAGGGAAGCCACTGCGAGCCCACCGGCGCCAAGAGCCTTCATCAACCCAACTTCGCGGCGTCGCTCAAAAACGGTTGTCGCCATTGCTGCCGAAACTGCCAGCGCGGACGCAAACAGGGCGGCCAGCGTGACCAGCAGCATCAAGCCTTTGATCCTCGTCAGAATCGTGCCCTCGGTTTGAGCGACCTGACGAATTTGCTCGGCGTGAGAATGTGGAATCGCTTCCTGCAATTGGAAGGCAATGGATTGCGCGTAGGGCGAGCAGTACCACCGGTCGTACATATCAGGACTGAGTGTCTTTGGATCGCGGCGGGCAAATGCGTCTTCGGGCTTGGTCAGGGCGCTGACATAAACCTTGCGGACTACACCCGGCTTTCCTGCCAGTTGCTGCGCTAAAGCGAGCGGTGCGACGATTTCGTTGTCTTCCGTGCTTCCTGTTGAAAGAATGCCCGTTACTTGCAGATTCTCTCCCTCGATATTGATTTTCGCTCCGGGCTTTGCTCTCAGAGCCGCAGCCAACTGTTCGCCGATCAATACGTCACGGGAATCGTCATCCGGCCATGAGCCTTGAACTTTCCACAATGGATAGGTTGTGCGCACGCCCGTTACAAAATTCTCGTTGCCAAAGCGCAATCGCTTCGCAAAGTATGTACCAACAAGAGTGACATTCTTTGCGGTGCCTTTATTGACCGTGACGGTCACCGGCAACACGGGCGCAAAACCCACGATATTGTTGCGCCAGAACATGCCTTTGATTTTCGGAAGATCGGCCTCGTCCAGGTAAGCGCCGTCGCTGGGTGGTTTGAGGTTGATTCCGGCGATTTGAACATCCAAAGTATCGTCCTGGGGGGTGACGACGAGATTTGCGCCGTAACTGCGCAGTTCGCGATTGATTTTGTCGCCTACATCGGTGGCAACGGCAATCATTGCCGTGGCTACGGTCACGCCTAAAGCAATGGCGGCGCCAGCCAGCAGTTTGCTTCGCTTCTGCCGCCGAAACGATTCATACACGAGACGAACAAACATTATTTTTGGAACATCTTGATGCCGGTCGCGATGTCCGCCTCCTTGATGATGACGGCATCCGATGTCATCTGCGCGATGAGAGGTACGGGGTTACAACCGCCCTTGGTTCCGATGGATTGCCCATTAATTGGCGAAGCGCAATTCTTGCAAACGACCCCGTTCGCGCTTTTGTAGAAACCAACGCCACCGCATATCTGGCAGGCGTCGAAAACTGAGGCGATCTTTCCATCGGGTTTCTTGTAGAGCCAGAACCGAATCGTCGTTCCGTTTTCAAGAGCGGCGAAACGGTGAAGGTCGCCGTCAGAAACCTTAGCTAGCGGAATACTTACCTGACCGTTTGTGAAATGAATTTCGGTCGCCGGAGAAAGCGCGCTAACGCTTTTCGTATAAGCAAACTCCGCAGTGATGAGCAGAATGAAAACAAACGAACTGGCGTAAACCGACCTCATCCACCATTGCTCGCGGCGGGCGCTCCAAGCGGCTTTGCGTCGCTCCGCACCAGATGAAGGAAGTGAAGCAGGTTGCCGGCGCTTCACCTCCAACAAAACCATGAGCGCGGCCAACGCGAGAATAGTTACCGCGAAAAAGAAATCGTTGCGCACGATCGGGCCAATCAGAGCCATCTCGCGCTTGGAAGAGGGAAGCACTCCGTACTCTGATAACTCGTGCAGTCCGGAAACCAGCAATTGGGCGGCGACGAAAAACAGAATGGCGCTGGTAACGCGAAAGAACTTTTGCAGATTGATGCGAACACTTCCCTTAACGAACATCACTCCGAATAACACGGCGACGAAAACGCCCGAGAGGGTTCCCAGAAAGCTCATCAGCTCGGTAGAGTTCAGTGAAACTGCCGACAGAATCAATACTGTTTCGGCGCCTTCGCGCAGCACCATCAAGAAAACGAAAAAGAAAACTCCAACCGCCGAGCCTTTGCCAGCGAGCGATCCAAGTTTGCCTTCAATTTCTCCCTTGAGCTTGCGTCCCGTCCTCATCATGAAAATAATCATGGTGACAACAAACGCCGCCGCTGCCAGCATCACGCAGCCTTCGAAAACGTCTTCGTTCAAATGCGTCTGAGAAAGGAGGACAGCGACGCCAATACTGGCGACAAACGCCGAAACCAGCGCCCAGTAAACATATTTGCGAAGGTCGGCGCGGCCAATCTTGGTCAGATAGGCGAGCGTGATGCCGACGATCAGCGCGGCTTCGACGCCCTCGCGCAAAGTTACAATAAATGCCTGTAACATCTAAAACGATTCTCCGGGGCTCGAACGACCGAGCCTACTCACACGGGCAGGTTGCTACTGAACCTACCTCTTCTATTTAAGGATAGAAGGTGCATGGAAAGGCGTCAACGCAAGCGCATCCAGTGGGTTGCTTTGTATTGTTAAGGCGGAAATATCGCCAGCCTGCGGGAACTCTGGTCTAATATTGTCGTCCCGGGATAGCTTGGTTTCAAGCGAGGAGAAAATTATGAGTTGCACTCACCTGAACACAATCCGCGAAGTAACGCCTTCGGCGCAGGGATGCGAGGATTGCTTGAAAATCGGAGCCACTTGGGTACACCTGCGCCTTTGCCTCGAGTGCGGGCACGTTGGTTGCTGTGACAGTTCCGTTCACAAGCACGCCACTAAGCATTTTCATAAGACGAAGCACCCGATTATTCGATCCTTTGAGCCGGGCGAGGATTGGCGATGGTGCTACATTGACCAGGCCGAAGTCTAGCGTTCAAGCGCAAGTTACTATCGGCGCCATCCCGAGTTTGCGAAGGCCTTTCGTGCCGCGGGCGAACGCTGAATCAGGATGTTGACGAGATGACTCGGATATTAAGCGAATCGGAGATTGAATGCCACTCACTTCGACGGATTGGATGGTCATTGCCGGATATCTGCTGATCAATCTGCTGATCAGTATTTATTACCGGCGGAGGGCCAGCGGAAATACCGAGGAATTTTTTATTTCAGGGCGGGATGTTTCCTGGTGGCTCGCTGGAACGTCAATGGTAGCAACCACGTTTGCTGCGGATACCCCGTTGCTGGTCTGCGGCCTCGTCGCGAAATCCGGAATCGCCGGAAACTGGATCTGGTGGGGTTTCTGCGTCGGCGGAATGTTGACGGTATTCTTCTTCGCCCGCTATTGGCGTCGCGCAGAAATACTGACAGATGTGCAATTCGTCGAGATCCGCTACGGAGGCAAGCCCGCGGCCTTTCTGCGCGGCTTCAAGGCGATCTACCTCGGCCTGTTCATGAACTGCTTCATCCTGGGATGGGTTACGCAGGCGATGATCAACATCATTACCGTTTTGCTGGGGCCCGCAATTGCGGAAGGACGGGTAGTGCAGTTTGCTTTGGCGGGGCATACTTTTGAATACACTTTGGGCGCCCCGCACACAACGTCGCTGCTGCTATGCATCTTCGTGATCATTCCATTCACTGGCATCTATACCTTCATCGGCGGGTTGTGGGGAGTGCTGGTTACCGATCTGTTCCAGTTCATTTTGAAGATGGCAATGATCATCGTGCTTGCTTGGGTCGCGGTGGCGAAAATAGGCGGAATGCAAGCGCTTCAGGCGCGTTTGGCGGTGATCGAAAATAATGTTCACCAGACCGGTGTGCAAACGGCGAACCCAGTCGCGTTTTTGCCAGACTTCCACATGGGGCTGACAACCGACGCTCTTTGGACTCTTCCTCTGCTTACTTTCTTTGTGTACCTGGTCATGCAATGGTGGCTGGCCTGGTATCCCGGTGCGGAACCTGGAGGCGGTGGGTACGTGGCGCAGAGGATGTTTAGCGCCAGAGACGAAAAAAATTCTCTGGGCGCAACTTTGTGGTTCAACATCGCCCACTATGCATTGCGTCCGTGGCCGTGGATCATTACCGCGCTGGTTGCCATAGTCGTCTATTCGCCAAACGGTGGCATTCATCCCAGTGCGGCTTTTGCCGCGAACCCGGAGCAGGGATACGTAATGGTCTTACGCGACTACCTGCCTCCCGCATTGCGGGGGCTAATGGTTGCCGCATTTCTCGCGGCTTTCATGTCAACCGTGGGGACGCAATTGAACTGGGGCTGTTCGTATCTGGTGAACGATCTCTACAAACGCTTCATGGTGAGGCACGCAACTGAACGCCATTATGTTTTCATCAGCAAATTGTTTACCGTCTTGCTCGTACTTGCGAGCGGATATACCGCCATGCAATTGACTTCTATTAAGCAAGGCTGGGACCTGGTTTTAAATATCGGCTTTGGCACGGGGGCGGTTTACATACTGCGCTGGTATTGGTGGCGGATCAACGCATGGAGCGAGATCTCAGCCATGGTCGTTGCAGCCGCGGCCACCATCTGGCTCAGTAAAATTACGTTCAGCGGCAATAGCGCGGTTGTATACGCGAAAAGCGCTCTGATCACCGGAGGGATCACGACGATCGCCTGGCTGATGGCGACGTTCTTATCTCGCCCGGAATCCGAGCAAACGTTGATTGCATTTTACAAGCGGGTTCATCCGACGGTTTATGGATGGAAGAAAATTGCGAGACTAGTTCCTGAATTGCCAGAGATTCGTGACGTGGCTGGCAATTCTTTCAACTGGCTGATGGGCGTTATCCTTGTTTACGGATGTCTTTTCGGAATTGGCAAGCTAGTCTTCGAGCAATGGTTGTGGGGCGGCGTGCTGTTGGCGATTGCAGGGATCGCCGGTTACCTGATTTTCTGGGATCTCTCGCGCCGTGGGTGGGCGACGCTATCGGGAACAACGATTGATTCGGAGGCGCGGCATCCGGCGAGTACGAATTGAGTTCAATATTCGTCATCCGGGGCGGCCATGATTTCGCAATCGTCTTCGTCTGAGCTTCATCTAATTAGGGTAACTATTTACTTGACTGACTAGAGTGCAAGAAAAAGTTCTCCAACTCGACCCGAAGGACAACGTCCTGATCGCGCTCGTTGATTTGAAACAGGGCGAGCAAGTGGATTTTTCGGAAAATAGTTATACGTTACTGTCGAGCGTTCCAGCCAAGCACAAGTTCGTCATCGAGGATCTCCAGATTGGCGCGCCCGTGACCATGTACGGGGTAATCGTGGGGAGTGCTACGAAACCAATTCCCCGGGGATCGCTCCTGACTACGAACAACGTTCATCATCAGACAGCGCCGTTTCAGGCAAAGTCGCAGGAATTTCACTGGAAGGCTCCAGACGTTTCTCGCTGGAGAGATCGAACCTTTCTAGGGTATCCGCGCTCAGACGGACAAGTGGGAACCCGCAATTACTGGCTGGTCGTACCCCTGGTATTTTGCGAGAACCAAAATATCGCAGTGCTGAGGCAGGCTTTTGAAGAAGAATTGGGCTTCGCCGCTCCGCAAGTTTACCGGCAGCAGGTCGCCGAATTGGCGCGGCTGTATCGAGAGGGGAAGGCCGAAGAAGCTATTAGCGCCCACAGCGTGCCGGGCAACGGTTCGGACTCTTCGCCTCGAAGGCTTTTTCAGAATATTGATGGCATCAAGTTTCTTGTTCATGAAGGCGGCTGTGGAGGAACCCGCGAAGACTCGAACAATCTCTGTGGCCTGATTGCGGGTTACATCAATCATCCAAATGTCGCGGGAGCCACAATCCTCAGCCTGGGATGCCAGCATGCGCAGGCCGGGATTCTTAAGCAGCAAATCAGAAGCCGCAATCCAAATTTCGACAAGCCTCTCTTCATATTGGAGCAGCAACAAAGCGGTACGGAATTCGCCATGCTTTCTGAGGCGATTCGCCAGACTTTTGCTGGAATGGCCGAGGCCAACAAAGCCACGCGCGTTCCCTCAGCGCTCGCGCATTTGACCGTCGGCCTGAAGTGCGGGGGCTCCGACGGATTTTCCGGCATTTCCGCCAACCCCGCTATCGGACACACGTCTGACTTGATCGTAGCTCTTGGGGGCAAAACCATTCTTTCGGAATTTCCCGAATTGTGCGGAGTGGAGCAACAATTCATCAATCGCAGCACGCGAAAAGAGATTTCCGACCGGTTTATCCAGTTGATGCAAAGCTACAATGCCCGCGCCCAAGCGGTCGGGTCTGGCTTCGACATGAATCCTTCCCCTGGAAACATTCGCGACGGCCTAATTACGGATGCAATGAAATCAGCGGGCGCGGCAAAGAAGGGCGGTACGTCCCCAGTTGTCGCTGTGATTGATTATCCCGAATATGCAACTGAGCAGGGATTGAATTTGCAGTGCACACCGGGTAACGATGTGGAATGTGTCACAGCGCAAGTGGGGGCGGGCGCAAACATCGTCCTGTTCACAACTGGGTTGGGCACTCCGACAGGAAATCCGATCGCTCCTGTCGTGAAGCTAGCGACCAATTCAATCCTGGCGCAGCGCATGAGCGACATCATTGACATTGATACCGGAAGAATCGTTTCTGGCGAAACTACAATCGAACGAATGGGCGAAGAAATTTTAGAGTTGGTGATCAAAGTCGCCAGCGGAGAAGTTCACACCAAAGCCGAGATTAAAGCGCAAGCCGACTTTATCCCTTGGAAGCGAGGAGTCTCGCTCTGACGAAGGATAATTTCGCTAATGGCATTGCCGGGATTGGTATCGTGCTCATGTTCAGCGCGTTTTCGCTACACGCGAGATCCCTCGCAAGCTCGGGATGACGCCTCATATTTTCAAATTGATCTACTACTAGAAGACGGAGAGGCAGCCAATGGCAGACAAAATAATGACAGACAATGTAGTCAAGACCGATGACGAATGGAAGAAGCAACTCTCGCCGGAGCAATATCAAGTTGCGAGGAAAGCTGGAACCGAGCCGGCATTCACCGGAAAATATTGGAACACGAAAGACAAGGGTACTTATCAATGCGCCTGTTGCGGGCAGCCATTATTTAGTGCGGACACGAAGTTCGATTCCGGAACGGGATGGCCCAGTTTCTGGAAGCCGCTGGAGCCGGGTGCTATCGAAGAAGAGAGCGACCGCAAGTTTGGGATGGTCAGGACGGAAGCGCGCTGTTCGAAGTGCGACGCGCACCTCGGCCACGTTTTTGAAGATGGCCCGGCGCCGACAGGTTTGCGCTATTGCATGAACTCCGCTTCGCTGGATTTGAAGAACGACGGCCCGAAAAAGTGATGAGATTTCTGCCGAAAAAACATAAGCCCATCCGGTTTCGAATGGGCTTCAAGGTGGTCGCTAATTGTGAAACAGATTATTTTCCCGCGACCGCAGCCAGGGGTTCTTCTTTTGTGCCAACGCTCGAGACCTCATCCACGGTTTTTGTCGCCTGCGCTTGATTCTGCGATTTGTCTTTCTTGTTTTCTGCCTTAGCTTCAGCCGTGCGAATCTGCACGCTCCCTGTCAACACCGCGCCATCCTCGACGCTGATGCGCTGCGTGACTATATCGCCGGTCAAGCAGCCTTCCGCGCGAATGTCCACGCGGTCAGTGCATTGGACGTTTCCCTTGACCTTTCCCATGACAACGACCTCGCGAGCGGAGATGTTGGCGTTCACTTTTCCATTTCGTCCGATGGTGACGCGATGGTCGGCGAAGTGGATCGTACCTTCGATCTGGCCGTCAATGTAAATAGATTCCTCGCCGCGAACCTCTCCCTTGATTACCAGGGATCGCCCTATCGTGGCTTGTTCCACCGGCGTGGTGACGGTTTTCGCTGGGGTTGGTGTGTTCGACGAAAATCTTTGAATGCTGTCCGAAGATTGCAACATGGAGTTCGACCTTCCTTATTCGCATTCCAGCCAGGCCGTGATCGCCGCCGTATGCCAAGGGTGTGTGGATTGCGGCCCAAGGGCCAGTTTGAATATCGCACGGAACTCGCGAAATGCAGAGTTACGGAAGTGCTCGGACCTGGGTCGCCGATGTTGGCCGACCGGCCTTGGACGGGTCTCGTATCTTGAAAGATTATGCTTGCAGCGTCTGACTAAGTTCTTCCCATTCCGCGAGACAGTCCTTCAATCGCTTCCGGCAGTCATTCAATTCACGGCTTTGGCGCTCGGTTTCGCCGGAATTCACGAACGTTTGCAAAGCGGTCTCACAGGCTCCGATGCGGCGTTCCAAGCGAGATATCTCGATCTCAAGTTCGCGCACTCTGTCTTCAATCTGCTTGCGCTTGATGGGATTCAGTCGCCTCTGGGTATCGTCAGAGCGCTCTTGTGCGGCTTCGGTTTGCCTACCATTGGCTGGCGGCGTGGGTTTCGGGATGGCAGGCTTCGCGGATGCCGCCACAGCTTGCTCCAATGCGGCAGCCCCACCCTGCTTTCGCCAAAGGTAATCCTCGTAGTTGCCGGGATAAACTTCCACCCGGCCATCGCCGACCTCGAAGATTCGGGTGGCCAGCTTGTCAATAAAATAACGATCGTGGGAAACGAAGAGGACGGTGCCGGTGTACTTCGTGAGGGACTCCAGCAGAACATCCTTGGCGCGCATGTCGAGGTGATTTGTGGGCTCATCCAGTAGCAAAAAGTTGGCGGGATGAAGCAGCATGCGCAGCAGTGCATAGCGGTTGCGCTCGCCACCGGACAGCACACCTATGCGCTTGAAAACGTCATCGGCGGAAAATAAAAAGCAGCCCAACAAACTGCGCAGTTCGGTCTCGGTGGAGCGGGAAGAGATTTCGCCCAGATCGTTGAGGACGCGGGCGTCCTGATCTAATTCTTTGTACTGGTCTTGCGCGAAATAGTCGGCCTGCACGTTGTGTCCTTCGCGATATTCGCCGCTGGTCAGCGGTTCCTCTCTGGCCAACAGTTTGATTAGAGTTGATTTGCCAGCGCCATTCACGCCAACTAAAGCAATTCGGTCACCGCGCTCGATCATAAAGCTGACATCGCGAAAGACTTCTTTTTCGCCATAGGATTTCGCAACGTTTTCAAATTCGACCACGATCCTGCCGCTGGGCTTCGGTTGAGGAAAAGAGAAGTGAATCGTCTTCTCTTCTTCCGGAAGTTCAATCCGCTCCATTCTTTCTAGTTCCTTGATTCGGCTCTGGACTTGTTTCGCCTTGGTTGCCGTATAGCGGAAGCGATTGATAAATATTTCCAGTTGTTCGATTCGATCCCGCTGATTGCGATAGCCAGCCTGAAGTTGCTCCAGCCGTTGGGACTTCTGGTTTAAATATTTCTCGTAGTTGCCGCTGTAAAGATGAATGCGCTTGTTCCAGATTTCGGCGATCTTATTCACTGTGATATCCAAAAAATAACGGTCATGGGAAATCAGAATGAAAGCATTGGGATAATGCGTCAGATACTCTTCCAGCCAGTTCCGCGCTTCGAGATCGAGATGATTGGTAGGTTCGTCGAGCAAAAGCAGATTTGGCTGCTGAAGCAGGAGTTTGGCGAGCGCAAGACGCATTTGCCATCCGCCGGAAAACTCATCGGTCAACCGGCCCCAGTCTTCCTTGCGGAAACCCAACCCCGTAAGCACCGTTCCTACCTTGGCATCAATCGCATACCCCTCGCGAGTTTGAAATTCGTGCTCGATCTTGTGATAGCGATCCGCCACCTGCGCATATTCAGCGGAGGTGTGATCTAACTCTGGCATGCGCCCGGTAAGATCCTCCATCTCCTGCTCCATGGCGCGAAGGTCGGAGAATACGGACATACATTCGGCGAAGACAGTTTGACCGGATAGAGTGAGACCGTCTTGTGGAAGATATCCCGCGCTGATTCCTTTGGCGAAGCTGACCGAGCCGTAATCGAGAGTTTCGAGGCCAGCGAGAACCTTCATCAGCGTAGACTTACCGGTGCCGTTCGCGCCGACAAGCCCCATGCGATCGCGGGGAGTGATCATCCAGTCGGCCCCTTCGAAAAGGAGCTTGTGGCCAAAACGTTTTCCGGCGCCGGAGAGCTGAATCATTCGACTGATTCAATCGTCTCATGAGAGGGGATTTGAATGCACATCGGAACGAGCGGAGAGATTGTGGCTTAGATTCTTAAGCGCGGGATAGGAAATCTTTCTGTGTTTTCTGGCTTGGTATGGTCGCAAGTGCTTGGATGTGATGAAGTGTCCGGTCCACCACGGCTTGAATCTCTTTTGCGTATTTCGCCTGGCGGCCTTTCGCCAGGATATTTCTCGCATCGTCAGCCGAGAACCAGGTTGGATTCCGATCATGTTCGTGCGAATCGCCTACTTCCTCTACTTCAAGCAAAAAAGCCTTCACTACGTATTCGCGGATTCCTGACGGCTTCCAGAAAACACCTTTTGAGTGTAGATATAAATGGAAATGCTTTCCCTCGATCATTCCATGCACTCCGGCTTCCTCCCACGCTTCCCGCTCGGCGGCCTGGCTATGCGTCAGAGAGCGATCTGGGTCGCCTTTAGGAAAAGTCCACTTGCTGCCTCCGCGAGTCTTGACGAGTAAGAACTGCACGCCATTTTCGCGCACGCGGTAGCAGATGGCCGCTACTTGCAGCGGCAGGGCGAATTGCGAAGGTCGCGGCGTCGCCAAGTAAGATTGCCTCCAATTCACATAATAGTAGGGGAAATGTTGCAGGAATGTGAAATCGCAACAAAAAAGGTGCACTATAGTTTCGTGATGGCTTGCGCGGATCCGCATTAAGAAAATGGTAGAACTACGCTAATGGCAATCTTTCTTGGAATTGACGGCGGAGGAACCAAGACGTCGTGTGTAATTGGCGACGAAAAATCTGAACTGGGTTCAGGGACGGCTGGAGCCAGCAATGTGCTGCGGGTTGGGGAAGCGGAGGCGAGAACATCCTTGTTGAACGCAATTCAGGAAGCATGCAGCACGGCAAAGATTGATCCCGGACAGATCACTCGTTGTTGTGTCGGAGTTGCCGGAGCCGCACGACCAGAAGTGGCGAGCATAGTCCGCAAAATATTGGCGGAAATAATTTCAGGCAACGTTGAGATTGTCGGAGATATGGTAATTGCTTTGCACGCGGCTTTTGGCCAAGGATCTGGACTCGTGGTGATTGCCGGAACAGGCTCCATTGCCTACGGACGCGACGCTCGTGGACAAACGGCGCGAGCCGGCGGCTGGGGATTTGCCGTTTCGGATGAGGGATCTGGCCATTGGATTGGGCGCGCGGCTCTAATGGCTGCATTGCGTGCCGAGGATGAGAGTGTTGGCTCGGGAGCCTTATTGTTGCGCGCGGTCATGAAGGCCTGGAATGTTGAAACTCGTGATGCACTCGTGATGAAGGCGAACACTTCTCCTGCGGCGCATTTCGCTGCCTTGTTCCCCGCGGTACTTACCGCCGCTGATTCGGGCGACGATTTAGCTCTGGACCTGTTGCGCCGGGCGGGAAGAGAGTTGGCGGTCCTCGCCAAGATTGTCGTCGGCAGGCTCTTTTCAGGTGCCGGAGAAGTTCCGGTGGCCATGTCCGGCGGTGTATTTCGTAACAGCGCATTGGTGCGCGTGGCTTTCTGCGATGAGTTGCACCAGGCGTGCCCGCAAGTTGCGATAAACGGCAAAATAGCAGAGCCGGTTCGAGGAGCGTTGGATTTAGCGAGGAGTGGGATTAAACAGCAGATTCCTCACAGCTAAAGCTGTTCGGAATGACAAGGGATAGGGTTTTTCTCGCGGAGGGTTTTGAGCGTGGAACGAAAACTAGCCGAAAATGGCGAGAGAAAACCGGTAACTCCCGGCGAAGGAGAGACTGGCGCCGTCGAAGCTGTCAAAACACACGCTTCCGATACAGAATTATCTGACGATCTTGCGCTGGCTTTATTGAAGCGTCCGGATCTGGAACGGGACGCTCTGGAGAGGATTAGCAAGAACAGCGGCTTGATGAAGAGCCGGAAAGTGAAGCTGGCTTTGGTCGAGCATCCTAAGACACCCCGTCATGTATTGCTGCCACTGCTGCGTCATCTGTTTACATTTGATCTGATGCGCGTAGCGCTAGTGCCAACCATCGCGGCCGATATCAAGGTAGCGGCCGAAGAGAGCCTGATCAATCGCCTGGACAAACTATCATTGGGAGAAAAACTTTCCTTGGCTCGTCGAGCTTCGGGACGAGTGGCTGGGGCTTTGTTGCGCGACTCCGAACCGCGAGTGATTGATGCAGCGCTTCAAAATTCGAGGCTCACCGAAAGTGTCGTGATCAGGGAACTTTCGAGGCGAACCACAGACCCGCAGCTTATCAATGCACTTTGCATTCATCAAAAATGGAAAGTTCGCACTGACATCACGATCGCTTTGCTGCGGAACGACAACACACCGATTGCGAACGCGATAGAGCTGGTCAGACTACTGCCTGCGGCTGTGGCCAGAGGAATTCTGGAGGAATCGCATTTATCCGAGGATAGGAAATCGCAGATCTGCGATGCCGCAGCGACATCCATCAAAATACCGCAATGATCTACTTCTGAAAATGCCCAAGAATCGCTTCCGCCTGACTTCGTGTGACAACAGCCGATAGCGCCGAAACGTCGGCCTGTTTTACGGCCTGCACGCTCCCGAAATGCTCCAGTAGGCGGCGGGTGGTCCTTATGCCTACGCCAGGAATTTCGCGCAATTCCGTTGCGCGGTCGCGCATCTGACGCCGCTTGCGGTGGAAGGTCACCGCAAAGCGATGAGCTTCGTCGCGGATTAGCTGAATCAGATGAAGCATCGGCGAATGATGGTCGAGAACCACCGGATCATCTTCCTGCCCATAAACATAAATGATTTCCTCGCGTTTCGCGATGGCTGCGAGCGGCTGATTGATGATTTGCAACAATCCCAGAGCATCTGCGGCGGCGTGTAATTGTCCCAATCCACCATCAATCAGGATCAGGCTGGGCATCTTTTTCTTTTCGTCATGAATGCGCTTATAGCGCCGGGTTACGACTTCGCGCATGGAAGCAAAGTCATCCACGCCTTCGACGCTGCGAATGATGAATTTGCGATAATCGGACTTCTTCATTCGCCCGTCTTCCCAGACCACCATAGAAGCCACCGTTTCCGCGCCTTGAATGTGCGAAATGTCGAAACATTCAATCCGCTCGGGAAGTTCGGGAACTCCGAGGGCATCTTGCAAAGCCTCCTGGATAGCCCTGGTATTTGGTTTCATGATTCGGAAGCGCTGATCGTAAGACTGCTTGGCATTGTTCGCCGACAAGTCGAGAAGGGATCGCTTGTCTCCACGTTGCGGAACCAGCAGATGGACGCGCGCCGGCCGCGAGTTGTCCTTCGTTATTTGCTCCGATAGAACTTCTTCCAGCGTGACGCGGTCTTCGAAATCCACCGGAAGATAGATGTTTCGCGGAACGTAAGGCTGTCCGATGTAAAGCTGCTTGAGCAGGGCAGAAAAGAATTCGCCGGGATTGAATGAATCACCGGAATTGAACGAATCAATGGAGAGACGGGCGTCCTCGCCCGTCAAGGTTTGCGCATTCGAGTTCTGATCTGGACGGGCGGGGACGCCCGTCTCTCCATTGGCGTTATTCAATTCTGGCAGGTCTTCCCAAAAAAATTCTCTGCGATCGAGCACGCGGCCGCCCCGCATGTGAAACAAGTTCACCGCCAACATTCCATTTTCGTAGTGATAACCAAAAACGTCGGCATCGTCGCCTTCGACGGTAGCGATTCGCTGCTTCTCTTGAAATTGCTCGACTGTCGAAATCAGATCGCGATATTTTGCCGCACGTTCAAATTCCTGCGCTTGCGCCGCTTTCTCCATCCGTTCCCGCAGAGATCGAGAGAGATCAGTAGGCCGGCCTTCGAGAAATAGTTTCACATCCCGTACCGCTTCCTGATAAGCCTCCGGAGTACCGAGTCCCTCGACGCAAGGACCGAGGCAGCGGCCAATGTAGTACTGAAGGCAAGCCCGAGGATGAAAGTGCCCCAAATCAACTTTGCAGGATGGAATCAGAAAATGCCGATGAATCAAATCCACCAGCCGGTACGCGAGATTGGTAGGGAAGTAAGGACCGTAGTAAGCCGCGCCATCCTTGCTAAGACGGCGTGTCACATAAACGCGGGGAAAGCGTTCGGCCAAAGTTAGCTTTACGTAGGGATAAGTCTTATCGTCCCGCAGCAAAATGTTGAAACGCGGTTTCTTCTGCTTGATTAAGTGATTCTCGAGCGCCAGCGCTTCCTTTACATTGGCGACGACTATGTAATCAACGTCTACCGCCTCGCGCACCAAGGTGTCAGTCTTCGCGTCCTGCACGCGGCTTTGGTGGAAATATGAGCTGACGCGATTGCGGAGGTTCCCGGCCTTGCCGACGTAAATGACATCGCCTTCCGCATTCTTGTATAGATACACTCCGGCCGAAGTAGGCAGGGAGCGAATTTTGGCAGGGAAATCCATTTGACTGATCCATTTTATTAGAGACAGCGAGCGGCGACGGTGATTCAAACGTGAGCGGGATCGTATAAAATTTTCCCTCGAGTTTAATTCGCCGGCCCGCTTCGCAAAGTTTTGCGCGCCAGTAACTAGTTCCATATCTATTGATTAGGTGCCTTCTTAGGTATTGCGGCGGTTGGCATCGCTCGTGCACAGTACAATAGCGGTGCAGGCGATAGAACCCTGGAACGGTTGTACGCATCGAAGATTCTGTACCAAAAGGTTCTGCAAGAACTAGAGGAAGGAGCCCTCAAAGATGAATCGCACTTCATTGACAATTTTGTTGGCGGCTACCATGGCGGCTACGGTTGGTTGTTCGAGCAAGAATTATGTTCGCAATCAGACTACTCCGTTAATCAATAAGACGAATGAGCTTGACGACATGACCGCCAAAAATACCAAAGATATTAAAGACATGGACGCGCGCGCGCAGGCTGGGATTCAACAGGTGCAGGCCAAGGCAACGGAGGTGGATCAGAAAGCCCAAGCTGCTGGACAACAGGCGACGGAGGCCCAAACCCAGGCTGACAATGCGGTCAACCGCGTAAACGTGCTGCAAAATACGGTCGCCAATCTCGACAATTATCGGGAGGTTAGTACCGCCTCGGTTCATTTCGGATTCAATAGAGACAGTTTGACGAAAGAGGCCCGGGAAGATTTGGACAAGATGGCCGAAGCCGTCCCTAACACAAAGGGCTACATTTTAACCGTGGAAGGTGCGACCGACTCGGTCGGAAGCGCAGACTATAACTACGGACTGAGCCAGCGCAGAGCAGATGCTGTGATTCAGTACCTGGCGTCAGAGCACGGGATACCCGCTCACAAGATTTATTTGATCGGGCTCGGCAAAGATAAACCGGTAGACACCAACAAAACTCGTGCAGGACGTGCCGCCAATCGCCGCGTTGATGTTCATTTAATGAGCAACACGGCAGAGGGTGGGACACCGTCACAGCAACCGGCTGCGACTAATCAGGCAGCGCCGCCGTCCATGTAAGACATTTGCCTCCTCTCCGGAGGATTTCGCCAACACTGGCCGCTCCATTCCCCCGTGGAGCGGCCATTTTTTAAATGGACAAAATAGTTGAGACAGATTTCCGGTTTTGGAATGGAGGGGCGCACCGCCCGCGTCGGGGGAAGCCGCACATCCGGCAAACGCAGCAGATGTAGACGCCCATTTAAACCAGCGTAACGTCGGCCATCAGCTCTTCATTGCCAGTTCCGAATACTACGAACGTCCAGTGTTCCCCGGGTTCCTGCGTGCTAAACTTTCTTGCTCGGCAAGACGAAGGTTAACGGCCAATGAGGAATACCGATGGTACTGAAATGGCACTTCCCGTTTTATAGGGAGATTTTTGCAATACCCGACTTTTTGCAGGCTCCAGTACTCACGTTTGGATGTCAAGGAATAGAGGACGCGCAGAGCAGAGGGCCGCGTCCGCCGAATCCGTTTATTCCGAGATTACGACGGTTCCTCGCCTCCGGAGGAAAGATGCGTCGTCTAACCGCCTTTGCTCGGGGTAAGTTGTCCCGGCCGGTGCCAAAAGACTTCGATTACATGTCTCTCACGGAGTTCTTGGTTGCGAAAGGCTACCCCTCAACCACAGTAGATTATTTCGACGATCACGCAGACCTACGCTATGACATGAACCGGCCAATACCCGAGTGTGAATACAACAAATACGGAACATTGATCGACATTGGAAGCTTGGAACATCTGTTCGACACCGCCCGATGCCTGGAAAATTGTTTTCGTATGGTCCGCCTCGGCGGATATTACCTGCTACACACGCCGATTAATGGCTACTACGGCCATGGATTGCACGTATTCAATCCTCAAGGATTGATCGATTGTTTTGCCGCAAATGGTTTCAAGATTGTTTATGCGAAGTACTCCACATCCAAAGAGAAAGCGGTTTCTAATCCTTCGAAACATCGGGACGTGATTCTTTGGCTGGTGGGCAAGAAAGAAAATTACGTGTCGGTTTTTGCTTGTCCTCAACAGACTATTTGGGCGACCGATTACTATCAGCACACTGCGGCTTAGAGTCTGGGGGCGCCCTCGACAAGAGAAGGCTTTGCCAAGGGTATGTGGTTAGTGCGTAAGGCAGTCCCGACTTGCGAGGTTTTCGCAAGGGTACTCGGAGTGTGTGCAGAGAAGGATTCTGATTCCTTAAGCCAAAGCGCTCGAGGGCGCGAACTCCACTCGCTGAAACCGCGACAGGTCAGCTTCTTTTTGTTCCAGCACTGCTGAATTTCCGCAGGGGGTGACGATATATACTCACTTCTTCGCTCGCGAAGCCTGACTTTCGAGTCGTATCAAAGCCATAGAACACTTCCACAGGAGTACATCATGCAGAGTCGCATCACTGGCACAACCATGCCCGTCCTCGAATTCACCCTGGAACCCAATGAGTCGGTCATCTCCGAGGCGGGAGAACTCTCCTGGATGAGCAGCTCCATCCAGCTCTTGACCCACACGCAACTCGGCGGGGGCGGTGGAATCTTCGGAGTGCTGCGAAGAGTTGCCGGCGGCGGGACGCTTTTCATGACCGAATATCGAGCCACTGGCGCTAGCGGCGAGATCGCTTTCGCCACCAAAGTGCCGGGACACATCTTGCCGGTTGAGATCGGCCCAGGGCACGAACACATGGTGCATCGGCATGGCTTTCTGTGCGCGACGCTGCAGATTCAGATTGGAGTTGGTTTCCAGCAATCGCTCGGTGCAGGGGTCTTCGGCGGCGATGGATTCCTGCTGCAAAAGATCAGCGGGCAAGGCACTGCGTGGTTAGAACTATCAGGTGAGGTGATCCTGAAGGAGCTAAAGCCGGGCCAAGTCCTAAGAGTTCATCCGGGACATGTCGGGGCATTTGAAGCGAATGTTTCTTTTCAAATCACGAGAATTCCAGGCATTAAGAATATGATCTTCGGCGGCGATGGGATCTTTCTCGCAGCGTTGACTGGGCCGGGGAAAGTCTGGCTGCAAACTCTTCCAATCTCAAAATTAGCGCATCAGTTGATGGAATACATGCCCTCCCCGTCAAGGGAATCTGCCCAGGGAGGAGTCGTTGGGGGGATCGTCGGATCAATTTTGAATGGAATGAAGTGACGGCATTGAGAGATGATCCACAGCAAAGACGCAGCTTGCTAAGTCTGCCTCTTGTCATCCGACCGAAGCGGAGGAGCGTCGCATCACTTGGCCCCGAGTCGGGGTAAAATGTAGGCATGTTCCGAAGAGTATTTCCGGTAGTTCTGGCGCTGCTGTTTGCGTTGGCGTTCCTTCCCAGGCACTCTGCGGCCCAGATTGAAGAAGTTCCCCACCCGGACAAGGCCCCGGGACAGAATCAGGCCCCGCCGCGTTACGACCGCGATAAAGAGGCGGGAGAAAGTTCCAGTCGAGATACGAAAATTGATTTGAGCCCTCCGAAAGATGATGCCAAGGATCATCCTTTCAGCGATGCGTCCGAGTCAGATGTGGGGGACGCACCAACGGACTCGCCATCATTTCACCCCTGGGATCCCCACAAAGCCGCCAAGGATGTCGAGGTCGGCGACTTTTACTTCAAGCGAAAGAATTATCGCGCGGCGATCGCCCGGTATCAGGATGCATTGCTGTGGAAGGACAACGACGCCGAAGCCAACTTTCGTTTAGGGCAGGCGTTTGAGAAAACAAACGATGCACCGCAGGCAGTGGCACACTATCAGAACTACTTGAAGATCCTGCCGCACGGACCCTCCGCAGGAGAAGCACAAAAAGCCATGGACAAGCTGAAACAGAAAGAAGCGATTAATGACCCATCGCCGAGGCAGTCCACACGCATCGACGCAAACGACCCCCGTAAATGAGGTGGGGAAAACCGTCCGCTGAATTCCCGGCCATTCTCAAACCTTGCCGCCGGTTTTCGGATACAAATGACTGCGGAGCGGACTACAATGCGACGGTCGTCTCCAAGCGCCTGCCGTGGATTCACGACGGACAAGCATGAGCCAAGTTTGAGCAAGGTTGCTTTATCGTGGAGCAGCGGCAAAGACAGCGCCTGGACGCTGCATCTGCTGCGGCAACAGCCATGTATCCAAGTGGCAGCGCTCATCACGACATTTAATTCCGCAGCGGATCGTGTTGCGATGCATGCGGTTCGGCGTGCGTTGGTAGAAGCGCAAGCCGAACGAACCGGAATTCCACTCTGGGCAGTGGACCTGCCCTGGCCTTGCTCTAACCTGGAATATGAAGACCGAATGCGCGACGTTTGTCAACGCGCCAAGGCAGAGGGCGTCACCGCTCTAGCGTTCGGGGACCTGTTTCTTCAGGATGTTCGCGATTACCGCATCCGGCAACTGAAGGGAAGCGGCCTTGAGCCGCTATTTCCTCTTTGGCAAATCCCCACGGATCAACTCGGCCGGGACATGATCGAGGCGGGGTTTAAGGCGAAGATTACCTGTGTGGACCCCTCGAAGCTCGCAAAAACCTTTACCGGCAAAGAGTACGACATGGGTTTCCTTCAGGCGCTTCCGTTTGGGGTCGATCCATGCGGCGAGAATGGCGAATTTCACACATTCCTATATGATGCGCCGGTCTTTTCTCGTCCCATTGCAGTGGAGCCGGGAGAAGTCGTGGAGCGCGATGGATTTGTATTTGCCGATTTTCTTCCGCAATGAACCGGGGTGTTGCAATCAATAGCTTTCCTGCGGTAGCCGGCGGCCAGACACTTCTTACCCTACAAAATCCACCCTCGCCGCGGTGGGAATGATTCCGGCCGTATACCCCATATCCAGCAGACGCCGCACGGCTTCGCGGCCATCCGCACCATAATCCAGTGTGCGCTCGTTGACGTACATTCCAACGAATTTGTCCGCGAGTTGCGTGTCCAGATCGCGCGCGAACTGCATCGCATAAGCCAAGGCCTCTTCGCGGTGATCGAGAGCGTATTGGATGCTTTCGCGCAGCGCATTGGAAACGCTCTCCATCAGTTCGGGTCCGAGGCTGCGGCGGATAGCGTTTCCTCCCAATGGCAGAGGCAGCCCAGTTACGGTGTGCCACCATTTCCCCAGATCAAGGATGCGGTGTAAGCCTGCCTTGCCGTATGTCAATTGTCCCTCGTGAATGATCAGCCCCGCCTCGTGCTTTCCCTCAAGAACCTCAGGAATAATCTGATCGAAGGGAACCACATCAGTCTCAATGCCCGGGGCAAAAAGCCTGAGAACGAGATAAGCCGTCGTCAAAGTGCCTGGCACCGCGATTCTTTTTCGCTTAATCTCGCTGTGGGAGTAGGTCCTGTTAGCGACGATCATGGGACCATAACCATCCCCGACGCTGCCCCCGCTCGGAAGCAAGGCATAGTTGTCCTGAATGTAGGGATAGGCGTGAAACGAGATCGCGGTCACGTCATACACCCCCTCTCCCTGCCGTGCATTTTGATTCAGAGTCTCGATATCGCAGAGGGTGTGCGTGAATCGCAGTCCGGGCACACGGACTTTATTGGTCGCGAGCCCGTAGAACATGAAGGCATCATCGGAATCAGGACTGTGGGCGACGGTTATTTCACGAGTTTCTGCGACGGTACTGCTGGACATTGCAAATCCTTTAGAGTCCCCGGAGGGGCGAAGTATAGGAATCTAGATGCGTGGAACAAGTCACTGCGGTTTAAAGAAACGTTGCCATCCGGTTGCGATTGCGGCAGCCCACATGACCTTAATGACTTCAGCAAAAATAAACCAGTAAAGGCCGTAACGAATCGCTAGCGCGAAAGAATGTGTGTACACCGTTAACCATGTGATTCCGCCGGCGAACAGCACAATCTCTCCGAATATGCTGGCAATGGCCGCACGAGCGAAGGTTGTTGCACCACGCTCCATAATCAGCCCCGTTATCCCAGCCGCAAGCGGGTAAGCAAACAAATACCCCCCGGTCGGGCCGAGCAACTGAGCGATGCCTCCCATGCCTGCGACGCTAAATACCGGCAGTCCCGCCGCGCCTTCGGCTAGAAAAAGAAGAAGAGCGGCAAACCCACGACGGCTGCCAAGAGAAAGCCCGACCAGCAGCACTCCGAAATTTTCCAGGGTCAGAGGAACTGGCGTAAAAGGAAGCGGCAACGTCACGCGGGCGCACACGGCCACGAATAAACTTGCTCCAATGATAATCGCGCCTTGTTGCGCCAGATCGAGAGTTCGACCGCCGCTCCCGAGAGTCTGCGTGGTTGTTTTTGTCATGTCTTCTCCGTCCACTAACGGTTTCAAGTCAATCTTCGTGTTCGGTTCCTCCGGGAGGAATTTGCAAAGTTCCTTTTGGAGCTTTCATGTGGCGGCGTACGCGAAAATAGAGAGATACGCCAGCCCACGCGATTGCCGCAATGCCGCAGGCCAGGATCAAAAACCACCACATCATCCGCACAATGCCCTAGCATATCAAAACGACGGCTCGTGCGACGGACCCGAAGTCGCGTAATTATTTTTCTGCCATGGCGCGTTCGACATCCTCGGCGGTGTGCGGCAACGATTCGGTCAGATTGATGAGCTTGGCACTGGGATCAACATAGAAAATGTCCTCGATGCGTACCCCCAGCTTTTCTTCTGGAATATAAATTCCTGGCTCAATTGTGAAAACCGCGCCGGGACCCAGCTTCGCTTCGTAATCCCCAGGATCGTGAACGTTGAGGCCTACATAATGGCTCAGTCCATGAATGAAATATTTCCCAAGCGAGTTGCCGTGCAGGTCTTTACCGTGCGAATCAATGTAGTCGAAAGCGACTTTATGAAGCGAGTCTGGAGTGTTCCGCAACAGCGTAGACTTGCCGGATTGAAACGCCGTGATCGCAGCCTGTTGCGCCCCCAGGACAATGTTGTAGATTTCCCGCTGCCGCGGGGTAAACGTGCCCGACGCCGGCAAAGTGCGGGTGATGTCGGAAGCGTACATAGAATATTCGCCGGCTGCGTCAATGACTACGACATCTCCCGCATTGATGGGTCCTGAATCGTCAGAGTAATGCAGCACAGTGGAATGCGCTCCAGCACCCACTATCGGTGCGTATGCCGGACGTTCGCATCCACGCTTGCCCCATTCATATTGCACCAAAGCTGAGATTTCGCGCTCGCTCATGCCGGGCTTCATGGCATGCATCGCTGCGAGTTGGGCGGCGATGGACGCATTGGTCGCCTTGCGGATGAGTTCAATTTCGCCTGCGTCTTTAAACGTGCGAAGAGAAGAAAGCATTGGTCGAACATCTTGAAATGAGATGCCCACCGGAAAGGCATTTGCCTGCTTCAGCCATTCGAGCGGAGCGTTGGAATTCGATGTCTCGCCGTAAGCGGGCACGTCGGTATATATGGTCGCTCGTTGCGCAAGCAGACGGAGCAAAGCGTTTCGCAGATTATCCAATGCATCGACCTGGTCGAATCCGGTTAAGCGCGAGGCCTCAGGATTATCCGGGCCGAGTTTCGGTCCAGTCCATTGCTCCTGAGAAGGATTGCGGCTCGGAAGAAAAAGGATTTCGGTGTAAGGATGCGCTGGGAAATTATTCTGTGCATCCGCGGCCGCAGCGATCAGCAGAGCGGCGCCAGGTTCGGTCCATCCTGTCAGGTAGAAGAAATTGTCGTCGGGACGATACCCGTAAAGATCGTTTGGCCCCTCTGCTTCCGGCGGGGCAAAGAGAAGTACGTAGCCACCTTTGGCCTTGGCCGCCAGGGCTTCACGTCTCGCCCGGTAGTCGGAATTCGGCTGGCGCTCAAGGGCAAGCGCCGCTCCAACCCCAATAGAAAGCATTATTAGCAGAGAACTGAGAACTGCGAACTGTTTCATATATATCCCAGAAACAAAAAGCGGCTCACACCCCAACCGGGAACGGCTTCGTCTCTCTCTCGCCGGCGAGAGAAAGCCCCGCGAACCGCCCTTGCAGCAGCGACATCAAGCCGGTGTACCAATATCCCACTACGAATAAAACTAGAAACGGCACCGTGATGTAATTCTCGTTTTCAACCGCGTAGTACACAGTCATCGCAAAGTAAGTACCTATCAATAATTCCACCCACGGAACCCATCCCAGTCGCCGCCGATATGTGCCGGATCGCACTTTGTCCTTTCTCGATTCCACGTTGTATTTAGGGGTTCGCGCAAACGCAGTCTCTTTACCTACGAGTGCCTCCAATACCGCCCGCGCGTTGGTGACGGTAAGCCCAATCCCCAGAGCCATCAGAAAGGGGATATAGAGCAGCGCGCGCGGCCATTTCCTAGGAAAAAGCTCGCGTTGCGAGACCAGATAAAAACTCGAAATCGAAAATGTCGAGACCAGGAAAAGAGGAACGTCAATGTAGAGCATCTGAAACCATCCCTGATAGAAACGAATAATCATCGCCGGCAACAAAAGCACCGACAGCATAATCATCAGCGGATAGCTAACATTCGCCGTCAAGTGATACCAGGCCTCAAACTTCACGTGAAAGGGTTGGTCGCTTTTCAGCACGCGTGGCAGTACTTTCTTGGCGGTTTGTATCAGGCCCTTCGCCCATCGCGCCTGTTGGGTCTTGAACGCAGTCATTTCTACCGGAAGCTCCGCGGGACACTCCACGTCCTGAAGATAAATAAATTTCCATCCTTTAAGCTGCGCCCGGTAAGAAAGGTCCGTGTCTTCGGTAAGAGTATCGTGCTGCCATCCCCCGGCTTCTTCGATAGCCGTGCGCCGCCACAATCCTGCAGTTCCGTTGAAATTAAAAAAGACGCTGCTGCGGGCGCGTCCCGAATGTTCCAATACGAAATGTCCGTCGAGCAGGATGGCCTCAACTTCAGTCAATAACGAATAATGCCGGTTGATATGGGTCCAACGCGTCTGCACCATCCCAACTTTGGGATTGGTCATATGATCGATCGTGCGCAGCAAGAAATCTTTCGGCGGGACAAAATCAGCGTCGAAGATCGCGATAAATTCGCCTTTCGCTGTTTTCATTCCTTCGGCCAGCGCCCCAGCTTTGAAACCTTCCCGATTGGTCCGATGCAGATAAGAAATTGGATATCCCTGCGCCGCATAATGCGCTACCAATCCGCGTGCGACTGCGACAGTTTCATCCGTTGAATCGTCGAGCAGTTGGATGTCGAGTTTATCCAGTGGATAATCAAGCTGGCAAATCGCTTCCAACAGCCTTTCAATGACGAATTGCTCGTTGAAAATTGGAAGTTGAACGGTTATGCGAGGCAATTCAGAAAAGCGATTCGCAGGCTCGGTAGTGCGGTTTTTCTTATTCTTATAATAAAGATAGACCAGCAAATAGCGATGAGCGCCATACGACGCCAAAAGCGTCAATATGACGAAGTACGGGATCAGCAGCGCAAGGTCGAATCCGTTGAGATGGTACAAGCCTTTGAAAGTAGTGTCCAGAAAATGCTGGCGAATATATGGACCCACGCCGCGCGATGCGAAAATGACCGCAAACTGGGAAGGAACTTCCATGCTGGCTGGGGCTCTCGGTCTGCCCGAGAATAATTTGGAGTGTTCATTGTACCTGAGGAAAGCCCCGGCCCTCAGGTTGGACTTTGAAAGAACACTGTCACTTCGAGCCTCGAGAGGTTTGATTCGCGTAGCGACGGGTTGTCCTCACTCATCCACGATCCTGCGTCTTGGGCATGTGAGGGCATGTCCTTACGCTATCTTCCAAGGGTAAAAAGACGTTTCGATTCGCCCACGCAAGGTCAAAATGGAGAGAGGTAATTGCATGGAAAATTCGGATTGGCCGCAATGCCCAGCGATTGAAAGCGTGCCAGGATGACTCGGCGGCGCATGGGTATTTCGCGATACCCGCATGCCTGTGTCCTCCGTATTTGAAAACCTCTAAGCTGGGGCTTCCATAGAGGAAATCATCGGACAATTTGACATCACGCGGGAACAGAGGCGAGAAAGGCGCTTCCAGCCGTTCCTGCACGGCTTCGGTCCGCGTGCTTCCAGTTTTTTCCAGCGCACTACGTAGCGGCTGTGATCGTCGATCACCGAAAGTGGACCGACAGGCTGCTGGCATCCTTTGGGACTCTTGAAGTCCATCTGCCAGAGTTCATTGGAGCGCCGCGTTCGAAACGTTGCCAGGCTGGCGAACAGAACACTTGAACCGCTGCGCCACCCAAAAGCAAACGGCAATCGCTGCCCAACGGCAGCGGCAATCGATCCGTCACGCAAAAGCAATGCAACTCCCAAGCCAAGCAACAACCGCAAGCTCGAGTTTTCTGGCACCTATTTCAGCCGGACCCGCCGCTTCTGCGCTCGAAGTTTTTCCTCAGCCTGCTATAGGTTTGCCGCGCCCAGCGGTGCATTCGACAGTGCGCGGAAAAGCGCCGCGGTCTTTTCCAGTGTGAGTGCTTCGGCGCGGACGTTCGGCTTCACATTGGCTTTTGTTAGCGCGGTTCGCAGGGCGTCTGTTTCGTAATCGGATTTCAAGTTATTCCACAACGTCTTGCGCTTTTGTCCGAAAATCAGTTTTAAGAACTTAACAAATTCGGCTTCCGGAACCCGCAGGGTTTCCAGTCGTGGATCAATCGTGAGCCGGACCACAGTGGAATGAACTTTCGGCGGCGGTGAAAAAGAATCCGGAGGAAGCGTGAAAAGTTTCTCGACTCGAGCATAGAGCTGGGCCGTGGCGGAAAGCAGGCCGTATTCGCTTTTGCCGGGCTTCGCTGCCAGACGGTCGGCAACCTCGCGCTGGACCATGAGCACGATGCTCTCGATATATTTTCGAAAATGAAAAAGCCGCAGCAGAATATCAGAAGTTATGAAGTAGGGGAGATTCCCGACGACGCGCGCGGGTTCTGGCTGCTGATTGATTCCGGGCCGCGTGCTTCCCGGTTTCGGACCGAAGATGGTATCGAAATCAATGGCGAGAATATCGCCTTCGATGATCTCAACGTTGGGCGTCAATGAAAAATTCATTCGCAACTGCGCCGCCAGAACACGGTCGGTTTCAATTGCGATGAGCCGTCGAGCGCGACGGGCAAGAAGGCCAGTCAAAGTACCGCGTCCGGGACCAATTTCGAGGACTGTGCTTTGAGTTATATCGCCCAGCGCTTCGACGGTGCGCATGGCGGCGGCTTCATCAATCAGAAAATGTTGCCCGAGCTTGGGTTTGCGAGTCGGTCGTTCCGCGGAGACCTTCGGCACGTTGACCCTCTTTCTTTGCGTTAGACTAGCGTTCGGCTTGCCGGTTGCGGAAGGTACAACCGATATTTGCCGCCGCGCTTCTATGATAGCTTGCGCTGGCGATTAGAGCCGACATTGAAAAGGATTTGCCCATGCATATTGCATTTGCCGCTTCCGAATGCGTGCCTTATTCCAAGACGGGTGGTTTGGCCGATGTAGTGGGCGCATTGCCGAAGGCTCTGGCGGCGGCCGGCCACAAGATCAGCGTTTTTCTTCCCCGATACCGGCAGCCCAAGCTTGATCACACCAAGCTCAACGACGCACACACCGTGATTCCAAGCATTACCGTGCCATTCGACGACCACTACCGATTTTGTTCCATCGTCTCCGGCGGAACTCACGATGGGGTGCAATTTTACTTTGTTGAATATCCTCCGTACTTCGATCGTGACACGATTTATGGAACGCCAGCGGGCGATTTTCCCGATAACGCCGAACGGTTCGCGCTGTTCTGCCGCGCCGTGCTGGAGGCGTCCAAAATTCTTGGCGTGCCGCAGGTATTTCATTGCCATGACTGGCAGACGGCGCTGATTCCGGTGCTGCTGCGTACTCAATATGCCGAGGATCCCGCATTTCGCGAGACGGCGACGGTGTTCACAATTCATAACATGGGATATCAGGGACTGTTTCCGCCAGACACCCTGCCACTCCTCACGTTGCCGTGGGATCTGTTTACGATTTTGAAGTTAGAGTACTTTGGCAACGTCAATTTCCTGAAAGGCGCGCTCGTCTATGCGGATTTTGTAACCACGGTGAGCCGGAAGTATAGCCAGGAAATCCAGACGAGTGAGTTCGGTTTTGGGCTGGATGGCGTCCTGAGGGATCGCTCCTCGACGGTGACGGGAATCCTGAATGGAGTGGACTATGAAGAATGGAGTCCGGAGACGGACAAATTTATTGCGGCCAATTATTCGTCTGAAGACCTGAGCGGAAAGATCACGTGTAAGCGAGATTTGCTGACTTCCTTCGGCGTCACTGATCCGGATATTCGCCTGCCTGTGATTGGGATTGTGTCGCGGTTTGCGGCGCAGAAAGGTTTTGATCTCATTGCACAAATTGTGGACCGGCTGGCGCGGGAAGAAATGATCGTCGTGGTCCTTGGCACTGGCGACAAGTTATACGAAGCGATGTTTACGCGCATCAACAAACAGTTTCCGCAGAAGATCGCGGTGACGATCGCGTACGACAATGTGCTGGCGCACAAGATTGAAGCCGGCAGCGACATGTTTCTGATGCCGTCGCGATACGAGCCCAGCGGCCTGAATCAGATGTACAGCCTGAAGTACGGCACGGTGCCGATTGTGCGCGCAACCGGAGGACTCGACGACACGATTGAGCAGTGGGACCCGCGAACTCGCAAGGGAACGGGATTCAAGTTCTCGGAATATAGCGGCGAAGAACTTCTGTTGACGATTAAACAGGCGCTGCAAGCCTTCAAAGATCAGAACTCATGGCAGATCCTCATGCGTAATGGTATGAGTAAAGATTTTTCCTGGAACGTTTCCGCGAAAGAGTACGTGCGAGTCTATGAGCGGGCACGGCAGGCGAGGACGGTGCCGCCGGTGACAGTTGCGGACACGTTGACGTTTTCGGGCAGGTAGGCGACGATGAGCGATTCGTTCCAGGTGTACCGCCTAGCTGAATCTGTTCCGGCAGCCTCGCCTCCCACCCTTGCAAAAACCGCGCAAGGATGGGGCACCCTCGTTTTTAATGGTGTTGAAAAAAAGCAAGAACAAGGGCGTTCGCGCAATATAGCCCGCTGATAGAATTCACCCACGATCCCAGTACTCCCCATGCCCGTTTTTTCCAGGACTATTTTTCATGTTGATATGGACGCCTTCTTCGTGTCCGTGGAAGAGTTGTTTGATCCTGAGTTGAAGGGGAAGGCTGTTGTCGTAGGTGGTCAGCGCCACGAGCGCGGAGTGGTTTCTGCTGCGTCTTATGAGGCGCGGAAGTTTGGGGTACATTCGGCGATGCCGCTGCGGACGGCGGCGAAGCTATGTCCGCAGGCTATTTTTGTGGATGGGCATCCTGACCGCTATCGGCAATATTCCGAGCGAGTGTATGGAATGCTTGGTTCGTTCACGCCGCTAGTGGAGATGGCCTCGATTGACGAAGCATATTTAGACATGACCGGGACGGAGCGGCTGCATGGGCCGGTGCTGGCGGCGGCTCATAGCCTGCATAAGAAGATGAAAGCGGAGACGCAGCTGAATTGCTCTATTGGAATCGGAAGCTCGCGGCTGGTCGCTAAAGTTTCGTCTGCGAAGGCAAAGCCTCATGGGGTGCTTTGGGTTATTCCGGGATGCGAGGCGAACTTTCTGGCACCGCTGGATGTCCGCGACATTCCGGGCGTTGGAAAAGTTACGGAGAAAAGCTTGAACGATCTGGGCATTCGGAAGGTGGGCGATTTTGCGCGCTTTGAAACTTCATTTCTCGAAGAACGGTTCGGAAAATGGGGATTGGCGCTGGCTGGAAAATCTCGCGGTGAGGATGCGGGAGGATGGTTTGACAGCGAGGTGGGCGCGGATGTTGATCCGAAATCAATCAGCCATGAACACACTTATAACGAAGATACGAGCGATCCGGCGCAGCTTGAATCTACGCTAATGCGGTTGTCGGAGATGGTGGGCAGGCGTTTGCGTGAGCATGGTTTGCATGCGCGGACAATCCAACTCAAGCTGCGGTATAAAGATTTTTCTACCATCACGCGAGCGCATACACTGGCGTCTCCGACACAACTGGATACGGAGATCTTCGAGCAGGTCAGAATGCTCTTCCGCTGTAATTGGAAAAGGAATGCGGAGATACGATTGCTGGGCGTGCATGTGTCTGGGTTCGGAGAGATGACCGGGCAGGGTGATTTACTGGAAGATGCACGCCGGCAGAAATGGCAACAGGCGTTGTCGGCTGCGGACCGGCTGCGGGATAAGTTTGGAGAGTCCAGCGTTTCGCTGGCGGGAGGAATGAGAGGCGGGTTCCGTGAGCGGACGCATGAGAATCCTGCGGGCTTGCCGGGGAAAGGGAAGAGCTCGTAAGACTTAAGTCAAAGGCTGCGGGCGGGGGCGCCCGCACCACACAAACATGATTTTGGACCTCACTGACGAATCGTTTCATGCGGGGGCGCTTGGGCGCATTCAGCGTGGGATGATTGTTCTTGGCATCGGATTTACTGCCGCCGCCTGGATGCTTCTGGGCTGGCGCATTGCAGCGGGTTTCGTTTGCGGAAGTGGAATCGGCTACGCAAATTTTCATTTGTTGAAGCGCGTAGTCGGCGGAGTTGTGGAGCGCACGATGCAGTCGGGGCATCGGCAATCAGGGAAGGGAATCGTGATGCGTTTTGTGCTGCGCTATCTGGCGGTGGCTTGCGCGGCCTATGTTATTCTGACGAGTTATCCGGCGAGCCTTCATGGGTTTTTGGTGGGATTATTCCTGCCCGTAGCGGCGATTTTGTGTGAGGCGGCCTACGAGTTGTATATGGCCTTGGCGCGCGGGATTTAGCTTGGGATTAGGGCTGTGCCGCAGCGCGCAAGATCCTTCGGGCATGAAGGCCCTCAGGGTGACGTCAAAATAGTTATTTGCCTTGACTAGCCAGAAGCTAGAAGCCAGCAGCGTTTTTCCTATGCCTGAACAACTTTGGTTTACGGAGATACTGAATCGCTTTTTCGCCGGTCCGGCGGATGACTTGTTGCGGGCATTGCATATTGAGCCCAAGTATCCGCAGGCTCCGATTACCAATGCGTTCTCGATGGAATTGCTGGTCTTTCTTTTTCTGGTATTGATGTTTGTCCTACTGCGGACGCACCTTTCGGTCGAAAGCCCCGGAGGAGTTCAACATACTTTTGAAGCGCTGCATGGTTTCGTGAACGGGCAGAGCGAGGAGATTATTGGACATCACAGCGAAGGATTCACGCCGTTTCTTGCTGCATTGATGCTGTTTATTTTGATTTCGAATTTGATTGGTCTGATTCCGGGATTTGAATCGCCGACGGCCTCGGCGGAAGTACCATTTGGCTGCGCGATTCTCGCGTTTTTGTATTACCATGCGCAGGGGATCCGCAAAAAAGGATTGGTTCACTACGCGGCACATTTTCTTGGGCCGTCCGATTCGAGTATCCCGTTGGCAATTCGCATTCCGCTGGCGGTGCTCATGCTGCCGATCGAGATTATCAGTCACATGGCCCGCGTGCTTTCGCTCACCATACGGCTTTGGGCGAACATGTTTGCCGGAGACCTGGTGATTATGGCATTTTTTTCCATGGTCGCAATTGGCGTTCCCATCATATTTCTGGGATTGCATATATTTGTCGCTTTGCTTCAGACATACATTTTTGTGCTTCTGACGACGGTGTATCTGGCGGGAGCTGTCGCGGAAGAACACTGAGTGCAGTTTCGAGTGTCAAGTTTCAAGTTTCGAGCGACCGGTTTCGAGCGTTTAGGAGTGGGCATTAAAAGGGAATGCCGGAAGATAGAAAAGCAGTTCTTAGTTCCCAGTTTGGAGTTTTCGGTTTCAAGTTGGAGTGAGCGGTTTCGGATTTCGGGTTCACTTGAAGCTCGACACTCGAAACTGTTGTTACATCCGTTCAGCGTGAGGGCGTTTGCACGGTAACGTCAACCACCCACTGGCGGAATTTCATAAATAAGGAAGAGGAGACGACAATGCGTGTAATGAGTTATGTATTTATGGCGCTGGCGGTCATGTGCTTTGCGGTACCGGCATTCGCACAGGGCGGAGGCACTTCGAATCCGGTGAATTGGGTTGCGCTTAGCGCGGGATTTTCCATGGCGATTGCGTCTGCTGGTTGTGGGATTGGGCAGGGACGGGCGACGGCGGCGGCTACGGAAGCGTTGGCGAGAAACCCTGCGGCGCGTCCTGGAATTTCTTTCGCGCTGATTCTCGGTCTGGCCTTGATCGAGTCGTTGGCGCTTTACACGCTGGCGATCATCATCGTAAAGGTGAAGTAATTCACGATTTGCAAAGCAAAAAGCCTCTACGCTGGTAGAGGCTTTTTATTGCTTAAGAGGGGTCAACTCTTCCGGATATCGCTCCACTCCTCTTTCTTTTCGTCGGGAGCGTTCCCCATGGTTTCGAGCAGAATGCGGCGCAGGCGATAGCGGCTTTCGAGATCGGTATTTACGATTTCGAATCCTACTTCATTCACCCTGGCGCGGCGCAACAATACGTCGGCGCGGATGTGGCTCATACCAACCTTCATATCGAGAGAAGCTTCCGAGCCGACCCGAAGATTGTCCTGCTTGGTGCCCATGCCGCCGCCCAGGCTGAGTTCGTGAACCGAAATGCCAGACTTTCCCCATGAACTGCTGATAGTCGCGGAAATTGGTTTTCTCAGCGCAATGCGTTCATATCGCCGCTGCCGTACCCACGGGCAGGCTGGGGCGGCGTCAAGGGCTGCCACCGCGAGCTCCGCAGGCTCCAAGCCGCTTTCCGCCATAATCTTGCTGCTGTAGGTCGGATCAATCTTGGTCAAAGCCTGCGCAGCTGCAATTCTCAATTCGCGCGGATGAATCCACTTCCACATTTTTTTCGCTTCCAGGAGATTTCGAAGGACAGTGATTGAGTCGCCTTCTCGCAATCTTCCTAGCGATTCCACGGCCTTTAATTGCAGTAATGGCGACCGGCCTTCGGTTTCTCCGGACTCCGCCATTACAATCAGCGGCGGGACTGCCGATCGGTCGCCGCTCATGCCGATTTCATCGAGGGCCTGTGGCAACACCAGCGGATCAAGAATTTCCAGAAGCTCCAGCAGCGAGCGCCCACGATCGGGAGCGGCGCCGTATGCAATCTGGCGCACAACCAAATCGTGATAGAAGCGGTTCCACTCAGGCAAGCGGGTTGGCAGCAATTCCAACAGCGTCGGTACGTCGAGCCGGCTTAGCAGACCAATCACTGAGGACGCCTGGCGCGGCGGCCCCATGCGCAACATTTCGCGCAAGTGCGCCATTCCCGGAGGTCCCAGATCTTTAACGAGATTCACCATGCGGTCGCATTCATCCCGACGCATGCAGCGGAAAAAGCGATCGGCGAGATGTTCAATGGCAGCCTGCGATGTGCGGCGCAATACCATGACCAACTCGGGTGGAACTTGCGGAAGACGTAGCGCTTCTTCGAGAAATTCAGGCAAGCGATTTTCAATGCCGATCCGCGGACGCAAATCATCGGCGAGTACGGGGCGCTGTTTTGCGACGGTGTCCATCGCGTCACAAACTTCGTTTAGCGCGGAATAGCGCTTTTGCGCGCTTGCTTCAGAGCTCATGCGGACGAAGGCCGCGCTCAAGAGGCTCTGCATCTCCGAATCCGGTTCCTTAACCAGAGCGTCGGCGAGGGCGCGGACTGTGGACCCCAGCAGCTTTTCATCCGAACTGGCAAAGAGATCGGCGAGTTGACCGATACCGGTTGCAATCTTGCGGCGAGGCTCGGGATCTTTGGCGTTCAGGCACGATGCATAATTCCGCAGAATGTCTGATGCGGTTTCTTTATCGTCACGGTCGAGCAGAAGCTCTACGAATTGTCGTATGTTACGAGCCGGGACGCAGGGCGCTTCGTCGGACAGCAGCACGCTTTTCTTGCCAGCGTCGGGAACCTCGGCCCAGAACATTCGATCAAGAATGTCGGCGTGGGATTCCACAAGGATGCCGGCCTTGCTCATCTTGTCTTCCTGCAATCGAAGGATCTGGCGCAGGCTGTCCATCTGCCGGCTCATGTGCTCGAGCATTTGGTGGACCGCGTTGACTTTCACTTCACCTTTTTGGAAGCGTTCCAGGGCGAAGCGAATTGCCATGTGTTCGGCAGCCTTCATTAGAAGAGGCGTGTCGGTCTGTTGCGCGGGGACCGTGGAGGCCAGGCTTTGCAGCAACTGCTGTAGATTAATTTTGGTGTTGGCGTCGGTCTTGCTGATTTCGCCTTGCAGAACTTCGGTTTTCGCGGAAGGATCGCTGCCCACTTCGCCGAACCTGGTCAGCAGGCGAATCGCTTGAATGACTTCTTCTTCTTGCAAGGGAACTACGCCGCCGCTCCAGTTACCGCCGGTACCCGTCCCCGTACCACCTCCGCCGCCGCCGGATGATTGCTCTCCGGGAGATGGGTTGGGAAAACTTCCGGGAGGCATGCTAGGTCCGGTGCCGCCTCCACCCCCGCCAGCGCCTGCGTTGTGAGCGCCTTCGGCTGCGGCGATTAGCTGCATGAGCTTTTGCGGATCATTTAGCCATTGCTTGAATTCAGGGCCAAGAGACTGCGCCGCTATTTGGGCGGCGATACTGACATCCCCAGTCGCGGGATCGGCCGCAACGAACTTCACTTCGTTGATCCTGATGCTGGCCTGTTTATTATTTCCAAAAGTATCTTTGATTTGTTTGGTAATGTCCTGGGCTTTGGAACCAGCCGTCGAGAATGCTTTTACGAGCTGCGCGAAATCGTCAACGGTAACGTGGTTGGAAAAATGAATGCTTGCAAGGCCGGCGGTGGTCAGCAACTTCGCGAAACTTTGCTCGGCTTGTCCGGACTCGAGAGCAATGCCATCCAGGAGAAGGCGATTTTCCGCAACTCCAAGCAGAAAGTTTCCATCCCGATCTTTGGGAAGACCTTGCTGCAACTCGTTCCATGTAATTTCAAATTGGCCGGTAGTGCGCTTATGGTCGAAACCGTACAGGCGCACATACTTAATAAGAATGTTGAGGCTATGGATGAACGCACGGGCAGACGCGGTGCGGGTCCCTTTAGTTGTTTCGGCGGTGAGGATAGGTGGCTCCCGGAATTCCGATTGCCACTTCAGGTTAATGGGTAAGGGCAATTTGGTGCACATTACGGAGGTAATACGACCAATAGCGTAATAGAACTGTGGTGACACTGGCGGCATTTGCGAGACGCTTCAAGAAGTAAAAAGTCCGCGACGCGCAACGCTGGACTAACCACCGAACCTCTACGGTGCTTTCTAGCTCACCGTCCGGAGGATACGGGGAAACTGAGTACTTTTGACATGCTAGACTTCCTTGCAAGCTGCCGCCGATGCGGATTCTCACTCGCTATATTTTGCGCGAAGTTACCTCCCACGCCTTGATCGGGCTCGGCGTCTTCACGTTTGTGCTGTTTACGCGCGATTTGGGACACATTCTCGAGTTGATTATCCGCAATAGTGCACCGCTGGCTTCGGTGGCGGAAGTGTTTTTCTTAAGCCTGCCTTCCACGCTCACCTACACCATTCCTATGGCTGTCCTCGTAGGAATTCTGATTGGGCTGAGCCGTCTCGCCGCGGACAGCGAGATCACGGCGATGCGGGCGAGCGGCATTGGCGTCTGGTC